>ERZ777011.542-NODE-542-length-56990-cov-3.656784_pt1 | contig 56990 bp, 66 predicted proteins | sample MGYA00374964_ERZ777011 | MGnify/ENA primary metagenome ERZ777011 (study PRJEB29310, sample SAMD00008975) | mouse gut metagenome | study: EMG produced TPA metagenomics assembly of the Metagenome analysis of fecal microbiota from mouse which was promoted...
AGATAGGGGAAAGGATGTGCGCTTTGTTTACGGAGGCCGCTTTCTGATTCAGAAGCCGCTTCATAAGTGGTATTCGGCGGCGTTTTCCAAGTGCCATCCTCACTTAAATATCGGGATGTTCCAGCCGTTGCACCCGGAGATGGTACCAGTCCGGATTTAGCTCCCTCACCGGATTTCACAAATGTTGAAGGGGTTCCTGACAGATCCGTGTATTTTCCTGTAAATGCAACTTTTGCCAAGTTCAATATCTGTTTTTGCAGGTTCCCTTTACCTGATACATCAACATCGCCGGTAACTATCTTTATGAGGCTAAAAACTTTATCCCATACAATTCTTAACTCTTTATCTCCTATTTTTTTCTGTTTCATGGATTTAAACCTCCGTTATTAGCACTATTCAATGACAGTATGATTTGTTATGCCACTGTTTTATATCTCAGGCATCACACAAATGGCATTGATTTCTTCTTCGGTGAGGTCTTCAATGTCAGACTTCAGCATAAAATCTGAGAAGTCATAAATACCTGCCATTGCATCCCATCCGTTTTCCGTATAGACCACGTTTGTACCTGCCGGGTATTCTTTTCCAACTTCTGTTTCAACAAAATTGCTCCCGGCTGTAAAAGCATCAGATACGTTATAAACATCCCCCGGCTTCATTCCTTCTGTTGGAAGGGAAGCAAATAAGGATGTTCCTTTCACTTTGTAAACTCCGGCAACCGCATTTCCAACCGCCTGTGTTATGGCTGCGTCTGTCTCTGTCTTCGTATAGGCATCACTAATTCCGTAGCCTGACAACGATACTGACTTATCAGCTTTTCCGGTAATCAATGCAGCGAGGGCGCTTGAAAGCTGTTCCTGGCCTACTTCGTCGAGGCTCGCTAGGCTTCCGGTGGGAATGCTTATATTCACCTTTTTACCTTCCACTGCCAAAGTAACCCCGTTAACGGATACGGAATCAATTGTATTTGCCTCACTATTTTCATCCAAATTATTCAGTTTCTCTATTAGTTCATTTGTGAGGACTCCTTTGCTCACGAAGGTTTCCATGATGATTGACCATACCTGGGACAAGCCCCGGCCATCTAGTTTTTTTGTTTTCTCCGTTAAAATGTTATCCATAAAAATATCCTCTCTTTCCTTTTTTTAATCCTTCATGCTGCCATTGAATAGCATTAATATTTGTTATCTGAGCGCATTTTCTATATCCTTTGACGACAGCGCCGTCTCATCGTCCGACGAGCTCCCGTCCCATTCTGTGTTGATAGCTGCCTCGATCTCCTTGGACGATAACGCCGTTTCGTCATTGGACGAGCTCCCATCCCATTTTGTGTTGATAGCCTCTATTATTTCTTCCGGTGACAGCGACGGTTCATCTGAACTTATCTTAGTAAATACGGCATAAAAAGCATTTTCTATATTTTCTTCAGCTGTCAGTCTTTCAAAATCCTCTGCCAGCGCAGCGGCGCCGTTTCCCGCCATAATCGTTACCTGGGCGGAATTATTTACCGCAACATAGTACTCCTGGATAATCTGCGCAGGATGGTAACCGTTATATGGCGGCATAATGTCACCGTTATTTCCGGACGTAACTGCCAGGCTGTAGAGGACTTCATTTTGATTTCCGTCATCGCCCTCAGGCTTGGCAAAAATGCCAATCTCATTAATATAAAACCCTTCATGTATCAGCGTCTCATGCGTTACAGGGTCCTGGTTTGTAATTATTGCAGTAATCTTTACACTATGTTCGGAAAACACGCTGACATTCGACAATGCATAACTGTTTTTTTCAGATTTAAGCGCAGATGCGGACTGCAGGGCGGACAGTGTCTTTTCTTCCTCGCTATAAACACCGTTGCCAATTGCCATCCGTGTGAACTGTATCCTGATTTCACCGGCCTGAGCCATGGTAAGAAGATGTGCTCCCCCGTCCGTCATAACCGCATTGTTAAAAGGTTGTGGCATGGTATATCCCTCCTGTCTTATTTCATTGTTAATCGTATCGCGTTCCATCCCTTATGGCAGCGTGCCGGTCTGTCTGAAAAATCGCCATCCCGGTATATGCCGGCTGAATAACCTTCCTTTCCACACTGTAGCCGTCAATAACTGCCGGAGGACGGTATCTGGCGTACTGTCCTGCTCCCGCCTGTACTTGCTGGTGTACCTCCCTTTCCAGGCTGTAGCCGTCAATAATCGCTGCGGGCTTGTATTTCGCGTACAGATTTGCGCCGGCAAAAATGCGGGTATTTTTAAAAAAAGCCACCCTGTAGCTCTGATGGGCGGGCTTTATTCTATCAATAAGTGCAAACAGGTCTGTAAGATCCACCTGTATGTCGCTGTTTCCGTCAATGGTTATTCCAAACGTGTATGGAGCCACATTTTCCTCTATGCCGACTTCACGTCCGCTGGCTCCCTTTAATATGTTTGCCATCCTCACCGGGTTCATGGGAACTTTTGCCATGCGGTATGCCATAATCCTCCGTCGCCTTTTTTCCAAAGGGACTGATTCATCCGGATAAATCCCATAACGCTGCTCCCAGTATTTCAGCCCCCATGTAGCGGTGACCGGGGATGCCTGTAATTTGATTTCCTCGACCCTCTCCCATGCAGGGTCAATTTCAGCTCCCATGACCTCAAAGATCCATTTGCCAACATATGACTTATCATAAATGCCTGTAATTCTTGACAGCATCCTTTTGGCCGAGGCCCTGGTAGGAAAATTGTCAATGTCAAACTTCATATCCTACCTCCATTCAACACTTTCAGTCACAGGGTACTCGTCACTGGCAAGCCCTATGTTTTCCTCATCGCCATTCAGCAGCAAATCATCGTAGTCATAAACTCCGGGCGTATTGACCAAGACCGCGCCAACCATTGCATACTTTATAATTGCCTCATTTTTGGCCGTGTTGTAATACTTCCGCAGATTGACCATGAATCTTTCATATACGGTCTCCTTTGTTTCCCCTATGTCAACCCGTACCCTTGCGCTTATCGTAATCCGGACCGGAGACGGCGGCGCAACCGTAAGAATTGCCCCGACAGGGCATTTCCTGTCCTCGTCATTGTCCGAATAAATATAATCATAAACCGCCTGCAGAATATGCCCGTTTGCAGGCTCACCATTATAATCCATGCAAACAACTTTTACGCTATTCGGCGTATCCAGATCCCATTGGGGGATAACAAACACATTACCGACACCGGGGACTTCCATTGCCCAGCGTTTATAATCAGCAACACAGCCGACAAATGAAGCCTCCGCAGAATTATTTATCTCATGTATACGCTGCCTTAAGCTGTCGTCCGTTTCCTCGGCCGTTCCTCCTGTAATCTTCTCCGGATTTATGATGCTCCTGATTCCTGAAATGGGTTCCGACATTACCGTTATAGTACCGGCTGCCACGTTTCCACTGACCCCAGGCGCTACCGCAATCACTTCTACATCCACATAACCTTCCGTACCGATATAAGATGTTTCCGCTGTAGCAAATTCTACTGCCGGCACTGTCCCGTCTGTTGGAACCGCAAACCGGAATCCGGCAGGTATCAATGTCCCGCTGATACCCCCTATATGTATAATCCCTGATGCGGAATTTGCCGCCTTTCTTTTGGTGCCAACACTTTCCGCATGATAATCAAGCCACCTGCCGTACGCCCACATCGGATGCATCAGCTTTAATGTTTCCGGGATGTGGAACTGCAGAATCTCCGCTACTTCCAATGCCGTAGGAGCGGTAAAATCCCATGGAAAACCGCCCTCCGTCTTGTCAATGTCCTGGGGCAGCTTATCCAGCATCCTGTTTTGTATGGTGTCAGAATCACAATTTTCCAGCCAGTCTGGCAGTGTAAATACCGGAATTTCCATTTTCACGCCCCCTTCCTTATCCGTTTATAATTGTCCGTAATTTCTGCTCGTCAAATTCTTTCCCTTTGACAACAAATGAAACTAACAAATCCGCATTTATCCATGTAAACTCAAATTCCCTGACATATTCTGTTTTAGGGTTCACCATCAATGCCTCTGTTATAGTCCTCTCAACAGCTGATTCAACCGCACTGTGTTCCCCTTTACTCAGGGCGTCATACATTTCAGTGCCTATGTCCGTGCCATATGCAAGGCAGGTAAACCTCTCCGTCTCGACCATCTTCCTGCACCATTGCATGTATGCTGTCTTGCCATCCGCGGCTACCATGCGGTGTGCCCCGTCGCGCACGAAATCCCCCTTTTCAAAGTCAAAATAGACGGAAGGGTTGTATTTCTGCTTCTCAATACTGCTTTCCACGACCTCCGGCACATCAAAGACCGGAAATAAATTTGCCAAAATATATCCCTCCTATCTTCCAATTGCGCTTGCCCTCTTTACAATGTCCAGCACAACAGCCTCATTCTGCACCCACGCCACCAGGACACGGTCGCCGGGATGCAGCCACCGCATGGTTTCCGGTATAAGCACCTGATGCACATGATTTGATTCGGAAGACGTTACATGCGTATGGACTTCCCTTGAATCTGCCGGATGTCGGTGTTTTGACCCTATATCGTCTTTCGGGTGCAGATGGGGCGGGCTCCCCGTACCCTCCGGGTACTCGCTCCCTTCATCTTCCGGAAGGAACTGCGGATCAACCGCTTTCGGGTAGTCAGCCATGAAATCAGCCCACCCATAGGACTCCCCGGCCTCTGCCGCAGCGCCTGCCTTTGTGTCAAACAGCTTTTGGACTGCCGGGGAAATCAATGTATTCTTGGGCTGTTTATCCATATCCTCCGGCTTTACCGCCGCAAATCCAATCGGCGCCGGTTCGCTCCCGCCTTCCCCGTTCATGCCGGACGGCTTATAGTGCCCGTGCCCATGCGGGCCGGACGGGCCGTGCATGTGCATGCCGTCGCAGGCGGTAACCGTCAATACATCTCCTGTCTCTCCAAGCGTCAGCTGCCGAAGCACTGAGTAGTCCCCCTGGGGTATTGGGTCCGGAAATGTATTTGTGCGCAGGCTCATATCCTTCTGTATGCTGCCGAAATCAATTATCAGTTCCGATTTCCTGCTGTTGCTTATGGCATTTCCCAAAAGGCTTGCCAAATCATCATTGCTTTCTTTCCCTTCCGGCACCACCCGTATTTTCATTTTTCCTGTACTGCACATATGCGTAATGGAAGACACCCAGAAATAGCCTTTCAGGGTGCCTGCCTCTATATAAACCTTATCCCAGCGCCTCATAAACGGGACGTCCGGGGCTTCAATCTTTGATACCCTTTCAGGCGTCCCATTCTCCAGCAGGATGTCCCTTGCCGCTGATTTCGCCTCGTCAAGCGAATCATCTTCGCTTCGGTTATATATCCTCTGGTGGATGCCAAACTCCGTCCTGCCGTCAAGAACCGCCTCTATGGGCGCCCTTCCCTCCGCATCCTCCTTGCCTACAATCTTTACCCTTGTTATGAGGTTTTTCATATCGCAGGAATCTGACGAAATCTCCACATTTTCATCTTCTGAAAAGCGGTATATATCCGTGTTGGAGCCCCTCGGCACAAAGTATACCATCCCTTTAACCGACTTGATGCAGCACTTCTTAGCGCCCTTTTTCACGGCATCGTCAAGCAGTTCCTGTATCATCTTGGAGATATGCTGGTTTTTAAAAAATGTTTTAGCGTGCTTCACATCCGGACCGTTATATATCCCCAGCGGTATACCCCATGAGCTTAATATTGACGTAATGGCCGATTTTGTCCCTGTACCCTCCGAAAAATATCTGTTGTCTTCATTCTTCTGCATGTAATACAGGTTATCATAGGCGTATGCTTCAAAACCGTGTTCATCATCCCTCTTTGTAACTTCCCAGTCCGTAACGGTACCACGGAAAACCTCGTCCGGACTGCCCCCGGAAGATGCTTTGATAAATACCGCACAGTTCAGCTTCGCCAGACTGGAAATATAAACTCCCTTATACTTTACATTCGGGACAAAAAAATGGACCTGTACAGCCCACTGGTTTTCGCCCTCTTCAATTTCCAAATCTTCTGATATTTCAGATAAATCCAGCTGCTCCCCGTCCTCTTTCAACAGAATTACGGTATATAATGTGTTTTTAACGTCTATCAAGATACCCGCCTTCCTATACCGGAAGCGTAACCACAATTCCGGCCTGCAAGTTCAACGGATCAGGCCCTATTACGTCCCGGTTCAATTCATAAATCTTAGTGTACAACGCGCCATTCCCAAGATATCTCCTTGCAAGATTCCATAATGTGTCACCCTTCTTTATGGTATAGGATATCTGTTTTTCCCTTGCAAAAGCGGCATTGCTCATAATCCTTGCTTTTCCCGCCATCTTCCTGTTAGCCGCTTCCTGTACCGTATAAATGCGCAGGTCCTTATGCTCTGCCAGCTCAATACTGTAATCCCAGAAGTTTTCCCCCTTTAAATTGATATCAAATTCCCTAATCGTAACATCATAGTTTATATTGGTTTCTGTGACCATAAAATTAAGGATTGCGCCTGATTCCTGCCATCCCCTGATAAGCCTTTCGACCTGCTCCGGCGGGTACCAGTACCATTCCTTTACAAAGGACATCCCTTTCATGCTCCGTTTGGGCAGTTTCCCGCTCCATGAAAATTTTGACAGCTCATTGCCATTATGCACTTCAACCGGCCCAATCTTAATAATATTGTAACGTTCAAATGATGCCCCGCTTTTATGCTCCAGATGCTCGGGAAGCATGGAAAGAGGGAACCTGTTTCCGGTAAGCTTTTCAGTTAAATAGAAATCCACACACCCACCTCCTATACAATTCCCATATTTGCAAACTGCCTTGATAATTTTCTTGCCATTTCATCGCTGATGTCGCCCATCATTCCCCTTAGCGCCTGCTCCACCATCTTTTTAATTTCCTCTGCATTTGTATTGCTACCGGCAGAAATATTGATATTAGGATTCAAGGACATTTCCACTGTTACCTTATTTTCATTCGCATTCCCTTCCGGCCGTTTCCCGTTATTTCCCTTCACCTGCACAGGTACTTCATCCATTCCTACGATCCCGCCTTCGGCATGTTTCCCAATGCCAAGGATTTCCCCCGCCTTCTCATAAAGCTCCAGGGCCCTTGTCCTTCTGCCTGACACCAGCGGGATGATCATTTCCGGACCTTCCTCGCCTACCCAGGATAACTGCTTTCCGGAAACCATGCCGCCTGAGGCGTGCCTGCCTGCTCCGGCGGAAATCCCGCCTGCAAGGTCCGGCATTGACCCGCTTACAACGTAATTCGGCGTTATGGTAACCGTAGGGGATACATTGAGGTTCAAACCGTTCAGCTGTCCTGTCAGGTAAGAATCCACTTCCGCCGTGACGGCATCACATCCGGGATGTACGTTTTCCTTTGACCTGTCCAGGCTGTTGGAAACGTTTGCCGGCACTTCATTTCCTGCTTCATTTCCGACATTCAGGGTAAACTCATTGGTAAGGTAGCTGTCTGTTGCAGTGCCCATTGACTGGGCAGCGGTCTCTAAGGCAATCATAACCTCTTCAGAAGCCATGCTGTTGGCCAAGCTCGTTGCCATTGTCAGCGCCGATTCGGAAAAATCAGCCTCTTCAAGGGCGCTTCCTATTCCCTCGGCGGCAGCTTCGGCAATCATGGTAAAGTCCCCTTCTTCCGCCATTTTCTCAGCAATGCTTTCCGGTATAGTCTCCGCTACGGCCCCCATCAGTTCTGCAATATTGGTTTTAGCCTCTTCGCCCAGGTTTTCCAGTCCCAAAAACCTCGAAACAGTATCACTGTCCCATTCTACCGGTTCCACGCCCGCAGCCATGGCATTGCTTAAGGCCTGATGGAGCTTTTCGGATGTGGTGCCTTCCAGTTCCGGCAGAATCCCATCGAAGCTGTCCGCATAGGCTGTAGCTATAGCATCCAGCTGAAAACTTTCCACATTGATATTTAATTCTTCTATTTTTGCCTCATAGGAGTCTGTCAGCTCCTTCAGCGCAGCCTCGTACTGCTCCCCTCCGTTGGGATATGTGAGTTTTAAGTTCGTAATCCCAATCTCAAGCGCTTCATCATAGGTAGCAGTCATTTCCTCCACCTGTGATTGGAGTTCCGCCTGCAGCTGTTGGAATGAAGAAGCATCCAACTCGGCGCCGCTGTACTTTATTTTCAGCGATTCCATTTTTGCCTCGCTTCGGGCCTGGGAAACTTTATCCGTAATCTCATTAAGCTGCCTTTGCAGGTTTTCTATTTCTGCAGCTTCGTCTACTTCAATAATCCCATCCTCTAAGGCAACTTTTACCTTCGCCGTCAACTGGTTCCCTATGGTTTCAATCTGCGACTGCAGGCCTGCATACATAGAGTTTATGTCCGTAAGGATGGCCCCTGCAGAGCTTTCATCTAAAAACAGTTTCATGGAGACAGATGCCTCATACTGCTTGCTCTCAATATATTCTTTTGCGCTTTCAATCAGATTTTCAATTCCGGATGTATACCGGGATATATCGGACTCGTCAAGCTTAAGCCCTAAACCGGCCTTCCATTCTATCTTTTCCAGGTCCTTGGACGCCTGTTCCAGATTTGCAAGGCTTATCCGGGCATCTTCGGCTGCTTCCGAAAATCTGGCCATGTTCCCATATGTCTGTTCATCAACGGCAATATCCTTGGCTAAATCCTTTATTTCTTCCAGGGAAAGGGATAAATCGCCAAAATGCGAAGACAAATCTTCTGCCGCCGCCTTTTGAAACAATGCAATAAATTCATCTGTCGTAACATTGGCATCTGCCAGGGCGTCTTTTAATTCATGGCTGGAATATTTTGCCTGCTCCTGTGCCAGTGCAAATGCCTGTTCAGCTTCCTGTGCCGCCCTTACAGATTCCTCATATTTCTCCACTTCCTTGTTGCCTGTAACCCATCCTGCTATGCCGCCTATTCCAGCGCCAATAAGAGCTCCGGCGGCTGTACCGAGGACAGGAACCACGGAACCGATTGCCGCACCGGCTGCTACTCCGGCGGCCACGCCTCCTACCTTCATAGCCCCTGATGCGCCATACGCATTACTTTTAGCAGCATCCGTATTTTCCGACAGGGCTATTTTCAAATCTTTAAAGCCCGATATCAGGGATGCACTGGCCGCCACGCCGCCGGCAACCGCACCGCCGCCAGCAAGGACCATTCCCGTGCTTGTGGTAGCACCTGCCCCTAATGCCGCGCCTGTATTGCCCAGGAGCCCTAAAAGCCCGCTTCCTCCCGCCAGCCCGGTTCCTGCCAGTTCTCCTGCCAGCGAATAGCTCCCTATTCCTTTTGAAACCAGAGTCCCAACAGAAGCCATTGCCTCTGACCCGGCTATCGTTTTACCCAGGTTTATTCCTTTCATCCCTGCTTTAAGGAGCCCTCCGCCAGCTTTAGCAATAAGCATGGTGGACAGAATGGAGGAAAGCCCTGCTTCATTTCCGCCAGGAAGAATATGCGACGCGCTTGAAAATATGCCTTTAATCACATCGAAAAGCTTCTCTTTCAGGCCCGAAATATCAAACCCTTCTACCAGCCCTTTTCCAAATGCAGCGCCTATACTGGTCCCATCATCTATGGCTCCGCCAATGTCAATGCCCAATAATGCCATGAGCCCTGACGAGATTGCCGTACCTATGCCTTCCCCTATGCCTGCGGCCTTTTCTGCCATCATGGCCTTTCCGGATGTATTCCACCATTCGGAAAAAGGCTCTGCGATAATGGTGTCCCATGCAATCTTTACTTTCCCAAAGAAATCAGCATTTCCCCATTCTGCCGAGCCTGTCATATCGCTGATTTTACCCTTCAGCGCCTCTATTTTCACATCCACAAAATCCATCATATTGTCAATTGCATCATTTACGCCGGGCATCATTTCCGTAAGCCAGTCTGCAATTTCACGTACATACGGGGAAAGCCGTTCCCCTAAACGTATCTTTGCGCCATCTACAGCACTTTGAAGCAGCGTAAGCGAACCCTGCAGGTTATCCAGCATGGTATCGGCCATGGATGCCGCCGCCCCATCCGCATTATTGATTGCATTGGCCAATTTATTATAATCTTCCTCCGAAGCGTTCAGAATCGCAAGCAGGCCCTTTTGGGCCTCCATCCCTGCTATCTTGTTTGCATAGTATGATTTTTCCTCGTCATTCAGGCCTGCCGTAGCTTTGCGCAATTCGCTCATTACATCAAAAAGAGGCCTTGCGTTCCCTTCCGCATTGTAAAACTCCACCCCAAGTTCTTCCGTAAGCACCCCGAGGGCTCCAAGGGATTTTGAGGACGCTCCTGCATCCGTTGCAAGTCTCGTAAATATTGAATTCAAGGACGTTCCGGCCATGGATGCCTTAATGCTTGAATTCGCCATCAGCCCTGTCATAAGGGCTACATCCTCTATACTGTAGCCAAGGGAACCGGCCATTGTCCCGGCATACTTAAAAGTCTCGCCCATCATTGATACATTGGTATTTGCGCTTGAAGATGCGGCGGCCAGCACATCAGAGAAATGCCCTGCATCGCCAGCTGTCAGCCCAAATGCCGTAAGCGCATCCGTCACGATATCTGACGTAGTCGCCAAATCGGTTCCTGATGCAGCGGCAAGGCTTAGGATCCCTTCAATGCCCGAAAGCATATCCCCGGCTTTCCAGCCTGCCATTGCCATATAATTAAAAGCTTCCCCTGCCTCTGCCGCGGTAAACTTCGTTGAGGCGCCCATATCCTCCGCTTTCTGTGTCAGCAGCTCCATTTGTGCCGACGTTGCGCCGCTCACTGCCTGTACCTGGGACATAACCGACTCAAATTCTTTAAATGTATTTATGCTGTCTGAAATTCCAATCGAAATACCTAAAACCGCCCCTGCCTGCAGGAGCGGATTAGTCAGCATATTTAAGATTCCTTTTATCGGCGCGGTTGCCTTATCTATTACATTTATAGTAGTTTTCCAGGCCTTTCCCATAAGGCCTTTTGCACTGTTTTTTACTTTTGTAATTACGGAAGTAGCCTTATCCACGGCGGCCAATGCCAGTTCCACCTTGCTGTTTTTCATTTTCCCCAGCCTGTCTTCCGTATTCTTCATTGCTTTTTCAAAAGAGCTGAGCTTTTTTGTTGCTTTTGAAATCCCCGGCTCCGTATTGTCGTCAACGTTAATAGGGATCTCGATACGGAATGTCTCTCCCATGTGGCGTCAGGCCTCCTTCCCGTCCCTTATTCTTTCTTCCTCTTTAAGTGTGACCATCATGGAGGCGAGCATAAATGCCCTTACCCCGCGCGGCTTACCCATGACTTCATCCGGCGGTATATGGCACCTTTGGAAAATCTGGTGTAGAAGTGTGGCAATGCCGCCCGCCTCTATCAGTTTTTTGCCACTTCCTCAACGGAGCCATAACCGCTGATTTCCTCCACTTTCTCGTAAACGGCATCCTTCTCCCCGCCTTTCAGCACTTTTTCAATCAGCTGGTATCCGGAAATGACATCCAGCTTATCCCAGGCCGCTTTGTTGTCCCAGATTTTCTTCCGGTCCTCTTCCACGGTCGCTTCATATATGACCGAACTTCTGTATGCGGATGTGTCAATGTCGTCAGCAACCCTTACGCCGCCGGCCTGACGGTTCTTTTTATACTTGGTGTGCCTCTTGCGGCACGCAATGAAATCCTCTTCTGACAAAGGATGTATCCGGAATTTAAGGGTCACTGCCCCATTCCTTGAAATCTCAATGGGGTGCGTCTCCGATTCATCCATCTTATAGGACGCAGTTTTCAACAGCCCTTCCAAAATATCCGATTCGTTCCTCAGGTAAAATTCCTTCTTTACCTCTTTTTCTTCTGCTTCTGTTAATTCTTCCGTCTGGCTATAGCTTGCATTTTTTGTATTAGATTCCATGGTTTCCTCCTTCAATGCAAAAAGGCAGCCCTCTACGGACTGCCCTTGTTATTTTTATATTTTACTGCCGTATATTTTTATGCTGTAGTCAAAAGGGACTGCAGTTTAGGCGGCTGGTTGACCGTAAAATTCCAGTTCCTTCTTATAAGGTCACCTACCGTAAGGTTCTGCAGGTCAACTGTGCCGGAAGGCACGCAGTCCCTGAAGTTCATCCGTTCTTCCGAACCGTTCCTTCCCTTAACCAGGCCCTGGAAGTTCCAATGCGGGAGCGTATCCTGGTCAAGCGCTTCTAAATATTCCTGAATAAACTTGTCGCTCTGAATGACCACTGCCGTAACCGTAAGCGTCACTTTATATGTCTGGGGTATATCCATCTCCTGCATAGCGCCCAAAGGCTGGTAATTGCCATTATTGTTATTTACCTGTGCATTAAAGCTCTCCACAGTGGCAAGCATATTACCTTCATCGTCAAAAAACGCGCCGTCCTTTCCGGTCAGCACGTTCCTCGTATCCTTGTATCTCTGTGTATTTAATATGGACATTGCATTTAACCTCCTTATGGTTATGACGTCTGGCTGAACCTGAATTTATAATCCAGATAAACTTTTTCAATACTGTCAATATCATCAACGGCAATGACAAAGTATGCATAGTCCCCTTCCGAAACCTGGGTAGCATCCTCGCTGAACGTCCCTCCTGGTAGAAGTTTGCTCTCGCTGACCATCCGGTCAATGACAGCCTGTGCGGAAGCAATCAGCGCCGCCCTGCCGTCCGTATCATTATTAACCTTGCCTATCAGAACCTCCAGGGTATCGTCAATCCTCTGCATCAGCTCAAACCTGGTCTTTACCCTGCGGATTTTCTTAAACCCTTCGTCCTGGGTGGCACCCGGCGTAATCAGCGTGTTAATCCCCTGCTCAATCCACACCTGGGAATTCGAATTTTCGGTAAGGACAATGCACCCTCTTTTAAGCGCTTTCACGATATCAGTATTTGTGAGCGGTTCGGCTAAAGAGGCATAGCCTGCAATAATCTGGTGCGTAAGGCTTGCATTGGAAGGCACGGACGCAATCATGCCGGCAATGCGCGCTGCCAGACGGTACCCGTCTTCAATCTTACCTCCCGCATTGTTTGCCGAATTAAGAACCATATGCATCATTTCGTTGTTATAAGATGCCGCGTGCTTAATCCTTTCTTCCAGGGCTACGGACTTATTTTCAGCCACACATGCCATAGGGTATGCCCCTGCAACATATGTACGCGTGAGAAATGCATTTACCAGTGCGTGGATTGACACTTCCTCCGAATCAACAGCCATGCAATTGAACGCCGTTGCCTCAAGCACGGAAAGCCCCTTGCTGTAATCGGTAGTGTCCACGTCAGGGTCTTTCCCTCCTTCCATGGCTGCCTGCGTAATAATTGCAATCTTCCCGGAGGCCCCGGAGGCCGCTTTCGCGCCAAATTCCTTTGTAGCCCCGTTGATGGCGGCTACAAGCCCGGGAACTTCATCATCCGCAATATCAAAATCAACGGAAAATACCACCCGGGATCCTTCAAGGATCATAAACTCCTTATTTTCACCCGTAATAGACTCCTTCACAGAAACAGAAAACGGCCTGCTCCCGACATATGCCCCGGTAATGGTGACTGCGTCCGCATCTTCCGTATTCTTGATGGTGATGGACGGAGCGCTGCCTCCGCTTCCTATCCTGACAAATTTACCGGTTGAAATTCCTCCGGTAAACATTTCCGTGATAAGGTCTTCCGTAGCCCCCGAACCGAAAACGGCTTCCACGTCTGACGTAGGGTCCATTTCCACAACCTTGTTTAATGGCCCCCATTTTGCCCTGATAAGTCCCGCCCCTATGCCGTTCCTGGCTTCGGCCACGCCCCCGCTTCCAGCATTTTCATACCGGTGGTACACGCCGGGCCTGACTTTCGTTTCACCTTTTACAAAAGTTCCCATCTACTTCCTGCCTCCTTTTAAAAATGATTCCACAATTTCCTTTGCCTCTGTTTTCGTCGCCTCCTGTTTCCCGGCGACAAAAAAAGCAGCTGTTACAATGTCAGGCGTAATGCCTTCCCCAAATAACGCTGCATCCGTGCCGGCTACTTTAGAAAATTCAGCTGAAGAATATTTACTTTCTGCCGCCTCCTTTTTCCTAACAGGCTGTGCGGCAGTCTTTCCGCCTGTATTTACAGTTGTTTTTGACACTGTATCTTACCTCCTTCCAAGTATCTGGGTAGATAAAAGCGACGGCCCTATTGGCCTTGTCCTGAGTATTCCGTATGCAGTTTCCAATCTGACCTGCCCGACTGTCATATAATCTGCCGAATTGTTCCCCTCAATGGCGCTGACAAACATTGGAGAGCCGTCCAACATAATTATTTCCCCGGCTAATGCAATCCTGTTAGCCAATGCCGTGATCATTTTCATTCTGGCGCCGCTGTCCGGGCAAAGCAGGTGGATAAACAAAGTTCCTTTCATCCAGCACACGGAGTTAGTCTGCCTGCCCAGGACAAACCCGCCATTCCTGACATATATGATCGGCCTCTCCGCTGTGGTTTCCTCAAAATCCTCAATCTTATGGTGATGGAGCACAATTGCTTCCGGTACTGCCTCTGCAATATAGCCGTTCAGGGCCATGACAGGATCCGGATCCGTGCTGGACTGCTGAGGATATTCCAAAATATCGAATGTCACATCACAGCCTATCACCGAATTATTGTTGTATGCGGAATTCGTATTCTTTGTTTCTTTAACCGAATATGATTCTGTCCTGTTCCATGTGCAGTAAAAAACGCTGAAATCATCCGGATTAAAAATGACATCTTTTAGCAGTTTGATAACCAAAGGAGCGATATCTTCCGGGAACACCATGTTCCCTTGTGTGTCATTCCTGCAATAGATGCTCACATACAGGGAACCGGCGCTTTTCCTCTCCTTGTCTGCCAATGTATCGTAGTTAAATGATATCCTCGGCATCGTCGTCCTGTTTTCCCACCCTGCCTGGTTATCATCCGGGGCGTCGCCAAAAAAAACGGCCGGGGAGCCATTATATTTAACCAGCTTGTCACTCAGGTCCTGGTTCCCCAGTATCCTCTTCCGTATCAGTCCTTCCAGTTTCATCCTCTCCACCTTTGCCTTCCGGAAATTCATTTACAGTTACCAAATCTTCTGACCACCTTATCATCCACTTTCCATCTGAAACTTCCTCTGCATGGATTATGTAATGATTGACCACGTTACTGATATCCGGATGGAACATCACAACCAGCTTATTTTCTGTTACAGCAGATACGAAACCGCCTATCCCGGCCTCCCACCCGTCATGTTTCGCCCATATCAGCGTCCCTTTTTTTATCTCCGTGTTAAAAACGCCCCTGTTCTTTTCTACTAACAACTCCATAAACAGCCTCCTATAAGTTGTATGGTTCCCTGTATATGCGCTCCGCTTCCGGCCTCGCTTTTTCGATTATACGGTCCCTGTATGGCCTCCTGGCTATGCGGCCGGAGCCATCTTCGAGGATGTCTGCATATTCCACGTTGCTCTGTATCCCGGATCTGACTATGGTTCCCCCGCTGTTTGGTGACGACTCCACATAAGGGGCAAAGCTTTTCCTCAGGTCGCCTGTCCTTCTTGCCGGTGCTTCCCCCGGCGCTGACGCCCTGTACAGCTGCCCGCCCCTCAGCCTGTGCCCATATTCTCCCATCAGTTCCCTTGTTGCCTTTGACCTGCTTTTTCCATATGTGCCGGGCTTTTTATAAACTTTTCCGCTGCGCTGTCCTGTTAATACGTTAAGCTCTGCATTCCGGAGGGCATTTGATACCCTGTGCGCCCTTGAAACGACTTCCCTGTTTACCTTCTTTACGCTTTTTTCAATGCGTATTTTTACTTTTTCAGATACATTACCAGACATATCACACCATTTCCCTTGCAAAATATATGACGGCTATTCCTAAATCTCCGGCATTGTCTATTCCTTCAATAAAGAAATTTCTGTTTCCCAAAATCAGCAGGTCGCCCGGTTTCGCTTTCGCTGCCCCGGGCTGGACAATTGTATGGGAAACCTGATGCCCTAACTGCCCCCACTTTTCTTTCGTTTCCGGGCTTGCTTCTGCGAGGCAGCCTTTCAAAAACCTGGTTCCATCACCGGCATAGTTGTTTACCATCCTTCCATTTTCAGAAATCACTTGGCTGTTTTCCTCTATAATGAACTGCTTATAAAGGTTGCCTGGCCTTAAATACATAAATTTAGCATTTATCATCCGCGCCTCACCCTCTCGTTTCGGTGCATGCCGGTATAAAAATATGGAGGCTTGTTATGTACTCCATTGCCGAAATCAGGCACATGGCATGATTCGGCTGACACTTCTTTTTTCAAAGCCTCGTAATCTTTTCTCCATAGCTCCGCCCTACCTTTCATTGACAGGGAGAGCGGGCCGGTCTTAGTGTCAACCTCATAGGCAAACCGGCGGCACAGGCTCTCAAGGAGCATGAGCTTTGCACATTTCCATGATGCGGGATATGTTTCTATCGCCGCCTGTATTTCCTGATCGGTCAATGCCGCCGTGTCCGGCCCGCCTTCCACCATCGTGTCTCCCAGCTCAAACCTCATACGGTCTTTGCCTGGCTCTTTAATGCCGCCTGTCTCATATGTGTATGTGCCTGTTGCCATTAAGTGTCAGCTCCCTCCGTATTAGTACCCGTGATTGCGTTACAGCCTGTGGATTCGTTTGTACCGCTTTGGATGGGGAATATGTTGTCTGCCTGCTTTTTAGCCGCATCCTTGATTGTTTTACGGCTGTCTGCCGCATGGATGAGTATCAGCACATTTTCCGATTTTACCCTTGCAATAGCCACAGCGCCATCCGCGGCATTCATCTGCATAATGTCAAATACCTGCCTGATTTCCTCCACAGTTGCCGGAACTGCCGTCTGCTGTTCGTTATCCCCGTTAGATTCTCCTTTTACCGGGATAATTATAGTGCCTTCAGGCAAAGAGCCTTCATTCTTAAGTATTCCAACTGCCTCCTGCAGTTCCTTATGCTTCCGCTCCATTTCCAGGACTGCCTCGTTAACTGCTTCTTCAACCATCTTTTCTACCTGTTCTAATGTAAAAAGGGGACCGGATTGTTCTTCCGATACCATTGTCTCACTATTTACAACAGTAATTACGCCTAACTTTTCCTGCATCCCGGCATCTGCCACAAAGTTTTCCGGTATTTCGTCACCAATATAAAACTTCCGGCCTCCAAAACTGCAGGGCTTATTTGCAATTAATCTCACGATTTTCCCTCCTTACACTGCATCTGCAAAGAACATAGCCAGGTCATCCGCCGTCTTTTTCATATCTGCAGCCATAAGGCCCTCAATAAACTCGGAATGCGTGCCATTTTCTCCCGGATAATTCAGGACCGGAAGGATATTACCATTCCCCAGCATATCCCATGTAAAGATATAGCCGGCCGAAGGCTCGTCGATAGACGGCGCATCTGTCGCATAAGCTAGCAGGAAGGCGTTCGGGTCTCCGATGTATCCCATGTCTGCCGCCTGCCCCAGCTCCGCCCTATTCATGATGGACCGCTGTACCGTAATCCTGTTAATCCCAAAAAGCTGCGCCAGCACATTCTGGGTAACGGATGCCGGATTTGCCGTAGAGCCGCCGTATTTTACCCTCTCAAGGATTGCTGGATGTCTTTTCAGCGCATTAAATACGTTGACGCCCAGCGCCATCCTGTTCGGCATGCGCCCTGTAGACTGCTCCATAACTGTTTTCTTATCATCCACAAACGCTACCGGGTCCGAATTATTATTGCTGAATTTGATAAACTGTCCGGATGTGGGCGTGGTGGAATCAACGCCGGAAAACTCCTGCCCCCATACGCCTTTTTTGAAGAACTTCTGTGCAAACCAGGAATCCTGATGGATATTCGCCTGTCCTGCCATCGTCTTTGTCCGCTGCTGCTTCGGGTCTGCCGTCCTTGGCCCCATCCTCCGGTTAAGGTCTGTCTGCCTGATCTGGTCGATACCCATAATCATCTGATCTACCACACAGGCATAAGTTTCCGTGTGCTCGGAAAGCACTGCCGGGTCAACCTTTCCATATGCCGGCTTCCTGTGCCAGTTGTCACGCAGCAAATCCTCCTTGTCAAAGATATAATAGTTGTCAGAAGACAAGGAAACAGGACAAATCGGGAAAATTGTCTTGGCAAAGCTGTTCGCGTCGCTCTGGTAATACGCCAGCGCCATGTTGGATAACGCCGTATGCGGTCTGAAAGTCCCCTTTGCAATATCTGCCTGGATGCTCGCTGCTGTTCTTTTAGCCATTGTTCTCTACCTCCTGTTCTGTACTTTTCTGAGATTCTGAGCCTTTCTGATACTTGCTGATCTGCACCCTACAATAATCATCCTTTTCCGACGCGGAGAGTGCAATTCCCACTACATAATTGCCCGGCTCAGCTTTAACGGCTAAGCCGCCGGATGCTGTTACTTCATCACCTTTGGCAATGCTGCCGCCGGCCAGAATGTAACCAATATCTTTAATCTGGATATCAACATCATCGCCAATATTTACTTTTCCGGATTCCGCGCCGGAAATATCATTGATGCCTGACTCAATCAATGCAATGCCAACCAGCACTGCGGAACCGTCTGCCGCCAGGATAACATTGCCATCCTTATCGTATGTCATGATGCGGTTTCTCACATCCGTAATATCCGCACCGGCCTGTTCCGAAATGGTTACGCTCTGGTTAATCTGTACTCCGTTGTAATTTGCTACTCTTGTCATACTCTGTTTACCCTCCTTCCTTAGAATCCTGCCTCATTCTCATATTCGTCCACCAGTTCGGGATTATCTTCCCATGCCTTTGCCACTGCCGAAGTATAGTCCAGGGAAGCGTCCTTCTCCATATAGCCCTTTGCAATGACGTCAACCTTTGCCTCAACCGTACCCGCTGTGCCTGATCCGTGCCCGGACTTGCCAATCTCGGAAAATACCCCTGATTTCTCAACGGTTTCAACCGCCTGATCCAGAACGGCAATCATATCGTTGTATGCGGTACCGCCAGCTGCTTTAAGGCTCTTGAAAAGAGGAACCAGTTCTTCCTTTTTCTTACCTATAATTGCATACTTCTCCGCAGTCTTGCCAAGCTCTTTTTCTTCTGTTGCTTCCCGGAACTTCTTTAATTCTTCAAGCTCTGCTTTAACTGCCGGATGCAGCCCTTTATAAATTACATCATCACTGTCAGGGGACTGCTCCTGTGCCTGTGCAGGTGTCCCCGTCTGTACCACGGACTTTTCTACCGGCGGCGCTGCCGGTGCCACGGCCGCAGGTTCTGCGCCTGTAGATGTGTCGCCTGCAGGCTCATCCTCTACACCATAACGTTTTTCGATGCTTTCAAGAAAAGCTTTCTCCGCATCTGTCAGTTTGCTCTTGTCAATCTTCATTTCCTCTTCTTCTCCTTTCGGGTTTTTATTTTCGTCTGCTCCATCTTCCCTGGATTCCTCTTTGGAGCGTTTATCTTTGCCGGCCTTTTCGATTGATTCATTCAGCCTTTCCACCGCTGCTTTCATAATCTCCAGGTCTGTCTCCGATACATCTTCTGTTTTCTTTACAATGCAGGCTGTCTTTCCCCCGGACCATTGTGCGATTGATTCCTGTACTACGGCTTGAAATTCTCCAAGGCTCTCCTGCATTGCTGCCGCCGTTCCGGCACTGTCTATATCCTCGTCAACAAGAATTGAACAGAGGGAAGACTGCAGCGCATAGCAGATATCCCATATTTCCTCTGCTATCTTCTGATTGGACACAGCATTGAATTTCTCTTTGAAGCTGACGGCGCCGCCTTTCTGTATTTCATCCACTGCGCTGTCAATCTCGCTCTGGTCCATACCGGCCGCACTGCCTATAAATCCAAGCAGACGTTTCCAGAAACCTGTATCCTTTCCTTCGTTTTCCCCTGCTGCCTGCTCTTTCCCGTCTTTCCGTTTTTTCATTTTGATGTCAGCATCGGGATTAGCACCTTCGTCCACAAAATCAACCTTCCTGACTTTGAGGTTTTTCAGTTTTGCTGCCACTTTACTGCCTCCTTTCTCCACATTTTTTTAAAACAAAAGGCACCCATTAAGGATGCCTGTTTTACTATAAAAAAGTATGCTACCTATGCCCTTTTTACTATCCTATAGGTAGAATTATTTGTTTGCGCAGTCTGAAAACTGCAATACGCCTCATTTTTACAATGTATTTTCATCTTCTACATTTACCCTCTCAGCCTCACCCTCGATCGAGAACATCTGGTAAGTTCCGTCCTTGACCTTTTCCCATACACATTTATCTGTGACCTTGAACCCAATCCACCAGCCAACCGGAAGCGTTCCTGCCGGTATCCCTATAGCCTGCATCTTTTCTTTAGTGAATACGACGCTTTCAATCAGAACGGCCACCCCGCCCCGCTCATGCATCTCTCCGCCCTCGCCATACAGCCTTACATACTCATAAGCAGCTTCTTCCAGCACCTGCGGTTCTATAATGTCGCCTTGCCAGTCCTCAATCAGTTCTCCGTCAACCCTCATGGACACATTCGCCCATCCAAAGGCTAGCATCTTTTCATCATCAGATTTCATGATTTTAAATCGGCTTTTCAAAACTCCATCCAGCTCTTCCGGATGGGTACTGGCAGACTTTTCGATATAATCTGAAAACTTTTTCATCTTTGTTTTCATTTTATTTTCCTGTCTGTCCAATTTCTTATCTCCACAAGCAAATTTACTCACTTTCCACCCTGCTTTCATCTATTTATTCATAATGTAATTTGCCACTCTTGCCAAGAAACTTAATTTATCTGTGTTTCCATATGCAATAGCGCCACCGATGTTATCTGCAAATTTCTCTGCCTCTATTACATCGTTACTTGCCCCAAAATATGCTGCTGCATCTTCCGCAAGACCTGCCTGTTCATTTAAAAAAGCGGACCAGCTTACAACATCCATACCTGAAATTTTTGTCGAATCAGCATAGGCATGCGCAAATTCATGCATAACCTGAAATCCGTTCGCTCTGCTACTAATGTAAATGTGCCCTTCATCTTCAACAATTCCTTCGCCTATCGCTCTGTAAATATATTGCGCTTGCGTTTCTAAATCAACTTCCCAGAAATGAATTGCCTTAACACTAGATAGTCCCCCTATCTCACCATACTGTTCAATCGCGGCAACAATGTGGTCCATTTGCTTTTTTACGCTGTTAATTTCGTCTGTCCACCTGTTATTTAATGCATCACACGAAGATTCCAATACTATATTTTTTGTCTGCAAATATTCTTGAAGGTCGGCAGCTGTTTTTATATTTTTTGTAGCTTCCACAATTTTTTCTCTTGCTGTGTCCGTTAAGTATAAGTCTAATACATCCTCCGTTATCTCAAAGTCCCCATCTCCGCACTTAAAGTCATCTGCTTTCAATTCTGGCTGCACACCATTTAAATGAGACACTCCTTTCTCAACCTCAATATACTCAACCGCACATGCACACTTAGGATGCGCTGGTGGTAACATATGCTGTCCATTAAACAAAAGCCTGCCCTTGATGTTGAAATCTGAATCCATTCCGACCTCTACACCATCCAATGATGCACACAATCCGCATACTCCATCATCACCAGATGTATTCCATCTTTTTTTTATACTCCCCAGATAGCCCTCCGCCTGGGCCTGACGGATGCCTTCGTCTGCTCCTCGGTTATATGCGAAGGCACTCTCTGTCTGTGCTATGGTAAGTGCCCTGTACCTATGCTGTCTTTCTGCGTATTTCTGGGCAGCCTCCCTTGCCTTTCTCCTAATACTTTCAATTTTCATCCGGGGATGCTCTTTTTTAAGCGTCTCTACTATGCTGTCATAATACCGGGCATTCGCCGTTGCCTGCCCTTCAGTCAGTCCGATGCATGGGCGGATAATCCTTGCTAATTCATCAATTGAGTGCCCTTCCCTCATTTTTTTTGAGAGTAGCGCCGCTATAGCATCCTGCTGTTCCCGGGTACTGGCAGTGACAAATTCTGCTCCACGTTCATTGATCCAGTTAAATATCCCTGGTGTCTGCATATTGAACTCTAAGGCTAGGCCGTCAAGAATTGGCTGCCCTTTTGGTCCTGCCTCTATTGCTTTCATCCATGTATCGTTCATCTTCTCAGCTACCAATATGGAATAATCCTGCCGCCATAGCTCTACTGTCTCGATATTAAGAGCCCCGTCAAGTACTGCCTGCCGGAGTTCCTTGTAAGTGATAGCGTCCTGTTGATCTTTCCAGAATCCACATAAGATTTTAATCGGCCCATCACATTCACCTTTCAAATATTCTTCAATTCTCCGTAGGACCTCTTGCCCGTTTTGGGTCTTTATCTTCCTTACCCGTTTTGCCGGTTTGATTCGTATTGCCATGAACAGCACCCCTCCCTAATCGTTTTTTAGCTTCTTCTGCTTTTTCCTCAGGGATTTCTTCTTTATCCGGTTCCTCACCTGCGGCCGTTTCCGGTTCTGGCGGCTGATCCTGTTCCTGCTGCTCTTTCCTCGTGCGGTCGAGATCCCTTGTGTCCGATGTCCTTTCCGGAAGATGCCCTACCTGTCTGACATAATCCTCTAAACCATCATCCGGTATCAAGACGCCTATACCTGTCATATCCTTAATGAATGTCGCTACTTTCGTAATATCTGCGTCCTCTATATCACCATGTGTCATTTTGGGATATTCCGTAATACCGGCGAAATGCTGTCCATTGATATCAATTAATGGCGGTATCCCCTGGCTGTTAAACGTCTCACAGATGATATCCAAAAACGCGCCTATTGCTACGGCAAACAGCTCTGTCTTGTCGGAACTAAGCGCCCAGCTTCCTGTCTTGTCGTGTCCAAGAAAAATAAAATCCGCTAATACCGTCATTGCAATTCTGGTATCGTAGCGGTTTATAATTGCGTTTGTATCAAACTGTCTGGTTCCTCCGGAGCTGAGCAATTCTAACTTGTAGCCCGCCGGAAGGACAACGCCTTCCATTTCATCCCTGCGGATATTCCTGACCATCTTTTCCAGCCCGGCGACAATTTTTTCATTTCCCGGTATGTTTTCATCCCACAGGTCTGTACCTTCCGGCCCATATATCACTGGCAGTCCGGCCAGGTCCCTTTCAATGCCTATTCCCTCAATCTCCTGGATCCTTCTCTTAAAATACCAGGATCGGTATGCATTTCTTAGAATGCTCCTGCCCTCCGGATTGTTCTTGCGGCTTTTCGTCCTAAAGAGCAGCGCCTTTTCCATAGGGATTGTGAAAGTGCCAAAATCCGGGGGCGGCATCTGCGTCATTCCAAGCAGGTTATCCTCGTTATCGTATTCCCACTGATAAAGGGTTTCCTGGGCCCTTATAGGAAGTTTCTTCCATCCAATCAAACCATCATTGAATTTACTCTTTGTCCGCGAATCTTTTGTATTGCCCATCCTCCGTTTATATACAATTTCATGAAAGCTCCATCCATAAGTGAGAAAAGACAAGATTTCGGATATGGTATCAATCCATGTATCCTGCATATCATCCATGCAGCTCTTTACAAATTCAGCGGCCTCTTTATCCTTTGCAGTATCTCCACCCGGTTCGATATTCCAATCGCATTGCCTTACCAGCATTTCTATAGCAAAAAGGATAGCGCCTACTATATCGTCGTTTTCCGACATCTCACTGTAAGCCGCTATCCCTCTATGCCCTCTTAGCTCAGGCAGAAATTCTTCGTAAATTGTGCCTCCATATCTCCGCTGCCCTATTCGCCCGATTTCTTTACTGCTAGCCATCTGTTCTCACCTCACTTTCTCCAATAGCTGCTCTTTCCTAAACTGCTGTCTGCAGGCGGCGCTGAGTATGTTGCGCCGCTTTCTATTTCGCTAAAGGCGGAACTGCTTGCATCCACCATATCTTTATATTTTGACTGAGGGAAATTTTCCATCTGATTGAAATACATTTCGTTCCAGTCAGCGACCAGCACATCCACATTTCCCTTATCCATTCCTTCTAGCCCGAGCCATTGTGCCGATAGCGGCTCTGCCCTTGTGACCTTGTCTCCGGATTCCGGCAATATTTTCACTGTAAAACCAGATAGAAACTTTAAAAAGCTTTGTGCCTGGTCTTTACCTGCCTGTCCGGGATCCTGCGGGAGTCGTGTAACCACCCTTCCGTGCTTTGCTCTGTCTGTTATGCAGGTCATTTTGATTAGCTCCCTTACCTCGGCCGAATCGATACGACGGTTTATCACATCTGCTATGATATACCGGCCATTCTTCCGCTTACCAATCAAAATGCCCGCCGTATATGCAGGATCGCCGTCCTCGTCCTCTGAGGTTGCCGCCAAATCCCAACCTCTTGACCACAGAACCACATCCGTAGGCAACACCTCCAGCATATTGACTTTTGTTCTCTTGAACATCAAGCCTGCTGCCGCTTTTATTTTCCAGTTTCCACGGAGAAGTCTTTCTTTTTCAACTTCCGGCAACGCCAACAGATTTGCCAGATAACCGGGATCATTTTCCATGAGGATTTTATTATCCCTTAAGGTACTCGCAATAAATGTAACGCTCTTTACAGCACGTTCCGCCTCATCCCCCTTGAGTCCGATTTGCTTAGCAAACTCCACACCTTCCTCTTTCGTGTTAAACCATGAGACAATATCGTTGCTATGCACCATGTAGCGGATAACCCCGCTACGTTCAGGTATTGGATATCCGGTTTCCGGATCTATCCACCATGAAATAAAATCAGCAACCCAGCTGTCCGCATCCGGATTACAGGTTGCCCTCATATATGGATGTATGCCACAGGCTGTTCGGTTACGCGAAAGCATATAAAAAAACTGTTTTTTTGTAAAGTGTGTTAATTCATCAAATCCAATCAGAGCTATTTGCGATCCCTGCCAATTGCGCAAATCCTTGTCACCATCTATATGGGCAAATCCCACTCTGGCACCCGACCTAAAGCGCCAATGGTGCCTGGGTGATGTCTTTGGTTCTGCCCCTCTAATCCCTCCATAGACTTCAAAACTGGAATCCCACAGTCCACCTTCCTGGGTAATCTGTATGGACTGCCTCCTAAATGTTACAGCTCCAAATCTTGGATTTGAGGTATGACGCAGAGATTCTAACAATAAAGCATATGTTTTTCCGCCTCCTGCAGCACCTCCATAAATAGCAATATCCGCAGGAGTACTTAAAAACAATTCCTGCGGCCCTTCTTGCGGTTTCAATATTTTCATTTTTAATCACGCCCATTATTGGGAAGATAAATCATTACATCCTCTATATCATCATTGTTTTCCACATTATTTATATTCTCGGCTTTGGATTTCCATCCATTCAGCAAATCATCATATTTTTCATTTGCGATACGGAGTCTTATAAGGGAATCTATGCATTTTGTTTTTGCTCTCTGTATCTTTGTGAATTCTGCTTCAAGAACCGCCAGCCCCTTTATAGCATATTCTGTATCCGTACTTGTTTCCTCCACCTTACTGCAATTATTACCCTCTCCGTCACATTCTTTTTTTGACTTCTTTTTAACCCCTTTCACATAAAATCCCTTCTCCGATTTTTCTTTAAATGCTTTGATCTGATGCATAAACTTGCGTTCTCGTACAGAGTACATAGCAATCTGTTGCTTTAACAATTCTTCTTCCTTACTAGATACTTCACCAATTAATTGCAAATCTTCTTCATCAAGGGCATCCCAATATATTTTTGAGTAAGCTCCATGCTTTTCAGCATTTTTATTTCTTTTAGGGGTAGATGGGGCATGACCAGCAGCATTCTTATTCCCTGTCGGCGCTCCTTTTGGTTTCCGAGCGTTCGGTTTCCTTTTATCCGAGCGTTCGGTTTCTTTTTTTTTGCTCTGTTCACTTTTGTTTTCATCCCATTTTTGGGTAGATTTCCATCTGCGGACAGTGCTGTCCGGTACACCGATTTTCTTCGCAATATCAATCAGTTTCATTCCATCCTGGTATAGCTTTTCTGCTTCAATGCTGCTTGGGCTTCTTGCTCTTGCCATTCATCACCACCTCATTGTTTGTTTTGTTTTCATAAAAAATAGAGGGAGGCAATGCACTCCCTCGTTGTTGCGTCATACGGATATCGGTTGATTTAACATTAAATCTTCGTTATAAACTCCGCTTTCGAGAATCCCTGTTCTGGCTTTATCATCATTTTCAAAAAGTCCTCTTTGGAAAAATCAGAGAGCCTGAATACTTCCTCGGGCCTCATTCCAAGCTGTTTTCCTATTTCACCAACAGATTTACCATCAGCTAACAATTCCTTAACAATTGCTTTCATGGGTTCCAGCAAGTGTGTCCCCCGTGCTCTATTATGAGTAATAGTTCCATACATGTTTCTCGCTTTATCTCTATGGGATACAATAACTATTGGTACTTTTCCATCAAGCATGGAAAATAATGGTTCTTTTCCGGCAACCGTCCATCTGTGAAACCCATCTATAATTGTAAAATCGGGGCGTGTCACAATTGGTAGCGTCCATCCATTTGTCAATATGGACTGTTTTAGCAGATCCAGATTTTGTTTTGATACTTTATTAGGGTTATAGTCATTTGGCTTTATCTTATCCCTTTCTACCCATTGGAGCGTAGAAAGAGGGCCACTAAGTTTACTATCCATCTCTTTTTTCTCCCTTTTTAGCCTCTGCAATATACTTGCCGTATACTCTCTGATATATTGCTCTGAGTGTGCGTAGCTTAGGATCTCCAGATATGAGCCCTTCATAAATTGATTTACAATCTTTATTATCAACAATAACAGAAACAGCCGTAAAGAAATTTCGGTATCGATTCGCCACATTTCGTTTTTGCTTTGTTTGGAAATTACCATCCATATCAGAAAACAAGTTAATTAACGCCTTTTTATAATCCTTTTCAGCACTTCTCTTTTCAGTCTCTTTTCTAACAGCAGTATTTCTTCCAAACATTTCGCTATCCCAATACAAGGCAGCAAGATATGCATTAGGTTCACGCCGCACTATCCTTTCCATAAGATCAGGATAATACTCATTCATTTTTACGAGACTCCTTGCCGTATCAATGGAAAAGAATTGTGATACCCTTAGCTGTCGCTTATTCGTACCGGATTGCCATAAAAACAGGTATACTTCCGGTATATCCACTTTTTCTTGTAGAAGATAAAGCCATACATCATTATCGGTCCAATCATATATTGGAAACACTTGGTGTCTGCCAGTCATAGTCTTACCTGTTTTCGTCATTGCGGCAACATATTGCAGACGATGTATGGATTCTGCCGTTCTGATACCAGTTATCGTGATTCCCCCGGTACATATCCGATGCAGGAAATTTTGATATGTATCCACGCGAGGCCGTAGTAATGGATGATTCTGTATTGCGAACAACGGTTGTTGCCTTACCCATACATCTTTTTTATATCTATCCCAGCAGATAAATGATTCGTCATTAGACAGCTCGTTAAAACAGTTATAGTGCTTTACCTCCAAACAAAACCACTCGAATTTTGCACCAATTAACAAAAATTTTTTACGCCATTCCTTCACTTTTTCTTCTATGCACGGAAAAATAGCTTCTTCATCAATAAATTGCACTACAAGCTGTGCTGGATTAATCTCTCCTGCCTGAATTAGATTTATCACTAACTTGGATAAACAAAGACTGTCCTTCCCACCGCTAAAGGACATATAAACCGGAAGGCCGTTTCGGAATACATTCCTGATCCTAATTTTCGCTGCTTCTACCACATCAATACTAGATAAACATCTTTTTATAGCCATATCTTTTCCCCACAATTAGGACATATGACAATTTTTTTATTTTCGGTGGTATCTTCGTCCTCTACGGCAGGCTCCTGCTGCATCCGTTCTGTTAATATTTGTCCCGGCTGCTGGACTTCCTGGCTCATTTCTATCCGCTGTATTTGCTGCTGTCTTTTCTCTGATGTTTCCTTAATGCTTTGGATTTCATCTTCCTTGAGTGTTCCGTATTCAGAAAGTTTTTCTGTAACGTCTTCAGCTTCTGACACCATCTGCTGTAAAATCTCTTGATCGAATCCCGGAATATCCAAATCTCCCTGTAGCTCTTCCAGAAAGATGTTAAGCGCATCCAAATTATCTATCCCCAAATTGAAAATCTTATTATCCGCTATCATTAACTTTTTTTTCTGATTTTCCGTGAGGTTATTATATTGATATACCTCCGCAGTATCCTGCCTCATTGCAATAAGGGCATCATATAGACCATTGCCAGCTATAATGACATTGTTTTCATCAACTACAATTGGCCTAATCTGCCCAAACATTTCCACGCTTCGGCAAAACTCTTTAATCTGCTGCTCCGTATGTATCCGGACATTCCTTTTTGGTTTTACAAGATCATCCAGTTTCATTTTCGTTACTTTCATATTTGCACCTCCAATATTTTGGTAGGAGCAATAGCGACATATGATCTATATACTATCTGCAAATAGTGAAATTGACAGCTGTTACAAATAATTACCTGTAAATACTGTCAAAAGAAGAAATCTTATTTCTTAGCCTCTAAAAACTCTTTTGCGCTTCGGATATACTCTGCTGCCTCTGTAACGATAGAACTGTCTATTTTATAGATTTCTGCCCAGGCATTTTCCTCATTGCCGGTCCACTGTCTTGCCGGCCATGGATGTGTGCCGCAAAGATAACCATTTTCCCATCCGTAAATCGGAGGCATTTCTATATTATGATAATGGATGTATGCCAGTATCTGTTCATGAGTCCACGCGGCGAGAGGGCTGTATATTGTCATACCCTTCTTATTGGTATAGGTATTATCTCCTTTTCCCACATAGTTCCCATCAGCCTGCCGACGCCCCAAGAGTATCATATCAAGCTGGTTTTCTTTGTAATACTTGTATTGTCCTCTATGCTGGACTATCTGAAACCACCTAGACGCATACTTGCTATCCTGGGGAAAAAGCATCTGCGGATGGGCAACCAGCCATTTAATATCCTGGCCCGTGTTTATTATAGACAGTTCGGGCGGTTTATGAATATTTACCCACTTTATAAAGGCTCTGTATTCCAAATTACAAATAACAAGTACACAGGGGATTACTCCTGCCATACGGCATATTTCCCCTAAAACCAGTGAATCTTTTCCACCACTCCACGCGAATGCAGCCTTCTTTCCCTTGATTTTCTTTTTAATCTCCTTTACGGTTTTATCCACCAGTTGATCCAGTTCTTTCCTGCTTACTATCTGATCAATCTTTATAAGAGCCTCAAGCCATTCAGAATTCTTAATCCGCTGCTTTCTTCCTAGCATGTCATCCATGGTCCACACCCCGCTTTACAGTCACCGCCAGAGCTATGACTCCGGAGAGTATAACTGTTAAAAGGCTACCTGTGGTCTTATAAATGGAAATTCCTTTTATATTCCCATATCCAAATATCGGTAATCCTATCATCATAGCAGAAACAACTCCTACCACTATGCCATGTGGCGCTACCTTTATGCCTCTGAGTGTCATAACCGTTGGCAATAATGTGGATGCCCTGAAAGTTCCATACATCAGGAACAAATGCATAACTGTGATCCCTGGAATATTAGCAATGGCAATTCCCGCTACCAGCAGTACAATCATGGATAATTTTGTTTTCTTTATATTGTTATTCTTAAAAATATCTGTTGTGAGGGAAGATACTGCACATAGGTTACTGTCGATCGTTGACAAAAGGCCCGATATTACCATAAACAAAAACGGGATTACTGCCCACGTTGGAAATAATAACTGTATTAGCTCAAAATTAATAACTCCGGTGTCCACTGCAGTATATCCAATTCCGGCTCCAATAAATCCAATGATTCCCATAGACAACGGTACAAAACCAAACAGGAGAGCTCCTGCCAGGAAAGCTCTCCCAATTCTGTTCTTTTTAGTACAAAAGGCTCTTTGCCAAAAGCATTGATCCCCAAACGGGCCTGATATGAGCCCGATTGTGGTTGGAAGCCCAAAACCAAGAAAGATTTCCAACCCCTGTTTTGATATCAAATTCCCGGCATCTCCTGTATTTCCTCCCAATCCTGTAACCAATATATTTAATCCTCCACTATGTCTTATGCCAAAAATCGCAAAACCAATACTGAACACTAACATAAATACCATTTGGATGGCATCTGTTAATATTGATGCTTTTATCCCTGAAAACTGGGAATAAGAAAACGCTATCGCTGCCATGAACAACGTCATAGCTACAAATGGGATACCTGTAAGCATACTCAAAATCTTACCGCCTGCCAGAAGCTGTACCCCGGTAGATAATGTCGATAATACGCCAAGCTGAAACAAGTATACGTCCTTCACAGATTTAGATCTATACTTTTCATACATATAACCTGATAAAGTAATTCCTTCCGGCATTTCTTCCCTGATTCTTTTTGCGAAAGGAATAAATAGTATCAAACAAAACACATTTGGTGCCAAAAACCAAAAGAGCCCTGCAAAGCCCTTAGTATACGCATTTTCGGCTGATATAAATAATGCCGGCGCCCATATCCATGTAGCTGCTATACTCAACGCCGACACCACCCAACCAATATTCCTATCTCCGACACAGAATTTTTCAACGCTTTTTTCTTTCTTCGTCATGAGTACCGTTGCCCCTAACATCATCATTGTGTAGGACAACAGAACAATCAACGTATAATTCATGATATAATCCTCCTTCATTTTCTGGAGGAGCTTTTATGCCACCATTTATTTACCTGCTCTCCTTTCCATGGAAAAATGCATGAAAAAAGGAAGTCCAATCTCTTTCGGACTTCCCTGACGCTTGATTTAAAATTTTACAAATACTATTTTGCCACCTTTATATTGTAATGTCAATTGAAAGTTTTTTGAGCGGGAGGATTTAACGAACGTTCAACCCGTCCACTCCAAAAATGAGAGCTGTTAGCCTTTCAATTCCCACTCTCAAATCAGAATATACACTATCTTGGGAAATATTATATTTAGCAGCAACTTCTTTGGCTGACAACATATCTTCCGACATATACATATCCCATACTACATTATAACGCCGAAGATCAATATCTCTTTTTATGGACTTATCACAGTAGGAATAGTATAATCCAAACATAGTTTCTATGTGTGAAACTATAATTGCAGTCCTTGTAGCGCTATTTTTAATGCTCTGAATAACTACCTCGTCATTATAAATCGACATCATAGATTCCAGAATATCCAATGCAGATTCTTTCATTTGTGTCCGACCAAAAACAGATTTTTCGGCATGTTCTTTTAACATGTGATAATTCCGCAGAAGCAGCTTTGTATTGTGGCGACGTTTGTCCGCCCTATGGCCATATTCCTTTTTCCTCTCCTGCTCGAAAGTCTTTAGTGCCTCCCTGGCCCCGATTGTTGCTGCCTTTTCGTAGATTTCGCATAATTCAGAGTGCTTAAGGACCACTATTTTTTCAGGTTGCAGTCCTACTTCATTTATACTTTTCTGTTCTTGTTGCAACTCTTTTGCATGGTTAAACAGAACTTTTTCTATTGTTTCAGGCACAGTTTCCATTTCTTCAGCAATCCGATCTACTCTCCATCCAGCTGAATGGAGCGCTACAATCTTCCCAGTATCAATGTTTTTATTATCTGTTTTCACACAATCGCCCTCCCAAACCTATATCAAATTTTATCTGAATTATGTCCTAACAATCCATTAGATAAACGTAAAAGTGTCCCCCTATATTTTCATTTTTGTCTGTAGATAATCATCTATTGTCATTTGTCCTGGAATATCATAATGTTGCAAGCCCAAAATATATGAATTATTACTTTTTTTATTGCCCTGTAAGTTAGCTCCAAACATCCTTTTATAACAAACTGGTCCATACCCTAATTCTTTGCTTTTTATATTTTTTAATTTTCTGCCACATAATACACATGTCATAATATGCCTCCTAAAATATAACCTTAAAAACTGTCTTCTTTGACAATCTCTTCATCTTTCCTTTTCCCTCCACAATCCCTAAGGTCTAATCTGTCTAAATGACCTCGAAATCGTCAATATCTTCTATATCCTCAACGTCCTCTATCTCCATGTTTCCCTGTGCGTCTTCATCAACAATCACATAAGCCGTGCAGGACATTTTTACTTTGACTTTTCTTTTTAATCCCATATTCTCCTACCTTTACACAATCTCACTAAATCCTCTAATACTATTTTAAATGATTCAGGATGTATCATTGTGCCAAATTAAAGTTTCTAGTCAATACTTCTTTCGTATGGTATTACCTCTTTTATGATAAATATAACGCCTGATACTCAATATCCTTTAAATCATCTACCAGATAATATTTTTCCGTAATCGCCGTTGAGGCATGTCCAAGCAGGATGGACACAAGCTTTACATCCTTCGTTTGCCGGTATTTTTCAGATGCAAAAGTTTTGCGGTAAACGTGTACGGTTGTTTTACAATGTGCTCCCGCTCTTTTCCCGATTTGCTTCGCCCATGCTTCTATTGAGCCTTTTCCGATTGGCACATCATCCTTTAAAATATTTCTTTGTGGGCGGAACACATACCCGGAAGTCCGCTTTTTAATATATTTCCTGATGGCGTTTCGCGCCCGGATGGTAAGATATACGTCTCGTTCCGCATTGTCACTTTTACCCTCATTTATATGCACTTTTTTACTACTAAAATCAATGTCATCAATCTTAAGAACTGCTATCTCCCCCACTCTTAATCCGGTGGAAAGCATCAGCTCCAAAAGAGCCTTTTCAGAATCCTTTTGGACACATTCCCTACATGCTTCCATTTCTTCCGGTGTAATACGTTCCTTTTTCTTTTGCTTACTTTTTACCCGGTCAACATCCCGCATAATGTCCTGCTCTATATGGTGTTTTCGGTACGCCCATCCCCAAAATACAAACATTGTCCTGCATATGGTAACTATATAGGATTTAGAGTTCTTTTTACCGTGGACATTCAGGGCCACTTTTCTTATCGCCAAATAATCAATTATATCTTGTGGCGTTACCTCCGCGTAATTAAGCTTGGTATAATTAAAAAACGGCTTAATATTATTCATATAGGTTCTAATACTGCTTTCTTTTAGTCCTTTTGCCAACATGTCCACCGTAAACCGCTTTAAGATAAAATCATTGTTTTTTACCTCTGTAGATGGCAATGTATTTACCTCATAGATGTCATACCCCTGCATTTTTACCAAAAATGTGGCTTTTACAAGCTCAAGATGGTCCGCGCTCAATGTCATTACAAGACCTGCTGCCACCTCATTGATTAACTCATTTTTTGTCATACACATACTGTAACCCTCCATAATTTGTATTGCTTAAGGATTACCACCATGTTACAATATCCTTAAGCGGTTATGGCGGTACAGATACTTTGGCGAGTGGTGTACCGCCTGTTTCATTGTTTCGGGCCTGCTGCCTCTTTCTATTCTTCATTGTCCGGCTTTTCGCACTGTTCGAACTCTATCACCCATACCCATGGATTGGACTGCCAGTCATAACGGCCTATATCTGATTTTTTTATGGTAGAATCCCACAATTCCGAAAAGGGAATAAGATGTGCTGTATGCCCCCATTCTTCTGAAACGTCCGGACACTGCCTTATGTAACTAATGACAGTTTCTTTGCTTATCCCTTCTTTTAAAATCTGCTCATTTGTGATATCCCGTAGCCGCTCCACCTTTACATCTATCACTTTAAGCCAGATACGGGCCGCTTCTTTTGGCATGTGGATTGATGGGTGCCAACGCATCACTGCACTTTCTCCAGGTTGCACAAACGGCTCTTGCCATGCTTTGTATAAATACCCTCCTGTCCATTCCGACCACGTTTCCCTCACATACAGAATATCTCCCGGCTGGTATCGCAATTTAAAAAACTTCTCTCCATATCCATCCGTAAATGTTCCGCGACATGATATGCATCCTTTAGGCGTAAACATTGTATATCCCCAAATTGCATCTTCCGGAATAAACCCTTTAACTACCCTTCTGGTGACTGTTTTAGGATTAATCTGTCTTAGTGTCGCCCGAACCATGTCAGTATTAAATAAAATAGGTAATACCCTGCTCATTCCTTCTATCACCTCCTTGTTTCATTAAAGGTCAGTTTAAATGTGTATTGATACACATTAATGCACATTATAATTCATCAAATATTCTGTCAGGGCCTTCCTGATTACCCAGGATAAAGGCCTCTCTATGTCCTCGCAATGTTCCATCAGTTTTTGATACTGCTCCGGCTCCATTGTGATATCCTTCCGGATAAATTTATTTTCCGATTTTGGCCTTGCCATGCCCTTATCCCCCTTTCTATGTGTATCAATACATTAATTAACTCTGATTGTCAGTTTACCTAATTAATCACACCATTCCGGCAGCACCGGATATAAATACCACTCTTCCCCGTCCGCCTCATAATTTATCTGTCCGTCCACTACCTCTTTTCCGTCCAAAGCTTGCCTGTGAGACTCTGGAAGCAACTTACGGCATACGCTGTCCGCATTGGCTGCAAATTTCTTTTTATTAAATTTCATGCCTTACCTCCACCAAAGCTTAAATTTCCGGGAACTCTGCCGACTCGCATTTTGGCTCTCCCGTCTCTGCATCAGATATATAAATACCTTCGCATCCGCACCCACCATTTCCATCATTCCATTTACATCCACTTACATCACACACCATTCCGCTCACACTTTTTACCCCCTTAAAGTTTAATTGATTAATAGATTACTTAATGCACCTTTATACTCATACCTATTCCCAACAACATGCACTTTTCGCCCTGCATTATGTCCACTACACAGATGATACAAAGAAAACCATCTGCTATCACTAGGAACTTTTCCACCTACAGCTTTTGCCGAAAATCCTGACATAGTTTCACAATAAACAACTTCCCAGATTGTTTCTCCGTCAGAAAGATAATCTCCCTCATATACAAGCACCTTGTCACAATCATACACATTCGCACATTCTGAAACTTCGTATACTTGAGGGAACTTCAAAACTATATCAAAGGTATCATTTTCATTTTTCCCTGCGCCACTAAATGGAAGTCCGGTATACATTACCTTATCAATCTTGTTCCATGCCCTATACTTAAATCTGTTTTTACTCATATTTTTTCTTACCTCCATTAAAGTTTAATTTATCCTCCTGATAGAATTTTAATGCCCTGCCCTCAACATACAAAACAAAAGCTCTGTTATAGACCTTTTTCGCAACTGCGGATATGCGGGCATCATTGTGCATAACTTCCACTTTGTGTCAGCAGATAGATCTGTCGGATTTTCAAATTCCTCATGCTTATCCGCATTTACAGGAATAGGAACCAAAGCACCTACATTGTGTGGAATATCAAATGCAACTTCCTTGTATGAGGCCATAGGCATTACAAAATAATTCTTTTCTCCTATAAAATTTCTGCCGAATCCACTCTCGAAATCAGCTTTACAGCTTTTTATCTCATAACAGATAAAGATTCCCTTTTCGATTCCGCTTATGCCGACAACTCCCGCTGGCTCGAACTGCATAAAATCAACCCTTTTCACTTCTGTTGTGCCAAAGTCAAGCGATACTTCGCTCGCCCAATACTTACCAATCCCGGATAGCTTGCTATGTATTAACAGTTCTCCGAGAAAAGACGTAATTTCTTTTCTATTCATGCTGCCCCCCTATTTTCTGTGGATAGCTTCTTCCGCATCCATCCTCTACCTCCGCTAAATCCCGATTTATCATCATACTCAACATCAATATCTGTTCGCCCTTCTAACCTTTTCGGTCTCCATAAGCGTCGGCTTTTTGATACACTTTTCCATTCCCTTAGCCAGTTCCTTTGCTCCCGGATTACCTCTCTCCACTTCATCCGCCAAGTGGCACAGGACCAGAACAATCAGTCCTGCGTCTGCCTTTGCATACGGAGATATCGCAGTAATAATTTTTTCTGAATAGTACTGCAGACCTCTCTCAACTAATCTCATAGCCTCCGGTGTCTTTCCATCAGTTATCAGCTTATTTCCACGGTCTACAAAACTGCTCATTCGCTCTTTCTTAAATGCCATAGCTTACTCCTATTCTCCTGAATCATTATTAAATTTTTTGTTAACATATACGTTTTTTAGTTTTCAGCTCTAAATAGTTCCTTTATCTTTATGTTAGTTGCATTTGTCTAATATAGTAGTTTTTTATTTATGTTCGGGATGAATCCTGCTCGTTTTTTGTGTCCTTTTTATAAAATCAAATATATCCATCTGTTTTTACATATAACGTGTATGGTACTAATTTATCGTTACTGGAAGGACAATTGCTTTAAAAAAGCTATTCTCATCTTTAACAATCATAGGCATTTTGGATCCTGCGAAAGAAATATCTATATTCTCACAGTCAAATGCTTTAATGGTTTCTAACACCAGATGGGCATTAAACCCTATAATCAGTTCTTCCGGTACTGTTTCCTGCAGTTCCACTGTTTCTTTATAATCTGTTTTGCTGTCACTTATACTTAGATTTAAAATATTGCCATTTAATTCAAACCGGACCGGGCGCTTTTCCTCAATGCACATTTTTGCTCTTGTTATTGCGTCAAAGAGTTTCATCCTTGAGAGAGTAGTATGTAAAGGCAGTTCCTTGAACATAGCCTGATACTTAAAATAGTATCCTTCTACCAGCCGGGTATAAATTTCAAAATCATCCGTAGTAAATAATGCTCCTGTTCTGCTGTGTGATATCTGTACATCACCTGACAATCCAAGTGATTTAAGTTTTTCTACCGTATTTTTAGGTATCAGCAGCTCAAACTCTCCGTCATAATCCACTCTATCCCATGCCAGCACATGTCCATCTAATCCTACAAAATTCAAATACCCGCCGGTTGCCTGTAAACACATGCAAGTCATTACTGCCTTATCCCCTCGTACTGGTATCGCATAAGATACTCTTCTCATAGACTCAATAAGCACATTGGCCTTGATTGTCAGGCTATCTCCATCTTCTGGCGCCGCGGTTACCGGGAACTGCTCCGAGTCTATTGTTTTATATTTATTTTTTATTGTAGATGCTTGAATAGTAATAGTATTTTTCGGGGTAACAACTATTTCCATTTCTCCATCCGGAAGATTATTTATGAGGTCAAATGCTCTCTCGGGTAAGATAAAGTTTTCATTTCCTACACCCTCTATTTTCGTCTTAATGGTCATTTCCAAGTTGCTGGCAATTAAATAACCGTCTTTTACTAAAATGCCCTTTAACGCCTCGTTTGAGGTCTTCTTTGGTACAACACTTTTTATTTTATTTAGCTTAGCTGCAAACTCCGTTTTCTGAATCTTCATCTCTTAATTTCACTCCTTCCAAAATGAGTATGGTACACTGATTTTCCCGTAATTTATATGGCTCTAGCTCCTGTTCTGTCATAAACTTATGGCCAAATATCTCTTTCATTTTCTTCCATGTATCCCAGGGAACCCGATAAAACTTTTTAAGGTTCATTGACACCATCACGTAGCATTGGGCGCCGAATTTCTCATAGATATCCAAGCTTTTCCATTGAGCATCTGTAATAACATTTTGATTGATCCTGTTGGAATCCGTATGCTTTGCTTCAAACATGATCCCGCTGCCATCACACAATATACCTTTATAATCCGGCTGACCTTTCTTTTCATAATATCCGCGGACAACCCCGTTTCTATCTTTGCCGGTGATGTGGAATGGCTCAGGAGTCTTTTCTATATGCGCCCAGCCGTTCCGCAGGTAAAATTCGCAGGCATCAGATATCCAGCGCTCAAAAGCCTCTCCGGCAGCTTGGCTCCGCCTTCCAATCAGCTGGCGCTTTGGATCAGTCATCTGTATTCCCCTCCAATCTATTGTCAAGCAGTTCCCTTATCTTGTACATTGTTGCGGTTCCAATGCCCTTTATTTGCCCGATTTCCTCAACAAAATCCTCTGCACTTAGACGTAAAACATTTTCCTTTTGCTCTTTACCCTGATTCACTCCTTCACTTCTTGCCTTTTTTACCATTTCATCTACATAATTTACCAGCTGCCTATCTGTCATTTTCCGCATCCTTACGGCCTTTTCATGAATAATATTTTCATCTGTTGTGCGCCTGCAGTTTCTTTTCTTTGCCATAGCAATTCTCCTTTCATCTTTTGATACTCTCCTTATGGCTATGCTGGCGGTATTGTCAGCATAGCCCTCTCCGTTCCTGTTCCATTTACCCATCAGCATCACCAGGACCAATCGTAATGCTCTCTGCCAGTTCCGCAAGTTCCGGTATAACCAGTCCTAGGCCTTCACAAAATTTTTTAAAGCAATCCTTGCACATAAATCCAAATTGTTTAGGCTGTTCCCCACGCTTGGATCTTGCAAGCAGGGTAATCATATCACTCTTTTTCATCTGTATATCGCACTCTGCGCATACATCAAAAAGTTTCTTTTTCATTTTCGGGCTTATCTCAGGGTATTGAAGCTGAGCAGGGAATTCCCTTCGCATATTATTTGTACCAACAATGGAAGTCAGGCTATCCTTCATAAATACCGGAATTCCTGCCTCATCACACCACTGCACTATATCTTCAATCCATTCCCGAGGAGGAATTATCTTTCCTTTCCGGCGTCCGGTTTCTGCACCAATGATTATCCATTCCGGGGAAAATTTATCCCTCTCCCAAATCTGAAACGGTGCATGAATTGGTTCTATGCTCCAGAATGTATGATGTGAATTGGATATAAAACATTTATTCTCCGGTTTGGTAAGTGTTGAGCCATACCAAAAATTATTACCTGTGGGCAAAGCTCCGGCAGCATCAATGCATTCGTATCGCTCCGGATTCTTTGTAAGAAACAAATAATTATGTATGGGATATTCCTGGCAGACGCCTAAAATTTCTTTAATCCATTCATCCCTTACCCACTTACCAAATATGTCTGACATTGCACCAACAAAAATATTATTTCCCATCTTTAGTTTTTCTGGCATGTTTAATCTGTACCTGTGAAATGTTGGCTCGAACCCAAAGGGATATACTGATATTGTTCCTGTTTCATTCATCATGGGCTTATCCAATACATATATATTTCCGCTACCGTCCGCTGCTTTTTCAATCCTATAATCCGTCTTCGCCATCATATTAAGCCTTATATCTCCTGCAAATCTTGTAGCCATTCTTTTGGCATAGCAATATTTACAATTATGCCAGCAGCCTGTAATCGGATTCCATGTATGATCACACCATTCGATTTTGGAACGATTCATAAGCATCTCTCCTTTTCTTTATATTTCAGTTTCGCTTTTTTCTTCTCAAAATTCTACAAAATACATTGTCTGCCCCTTACCTCCAGGCCGCTCCTTTCCGATCCCAGCCGCATACCCAGCTTTAATCAGCAAGCAGCAGAGGGTATTTCTGTCTTCATCATTAAGTTTCTGGAGTAAATTCTTGATTTTATGTTTTCCCATAAGCTCTCCTATCCGTTTGCTACCATCAAATCCGCCTCGAGAACATCAACAAGTAATTTCCCAGCCAACGCTCCATGCCACACCTTTGTCTGGTTATTTCGGAGCTCCCGGAACTCTTTTTCTCTTAACTCTGCAGACTGTATTGCAAGCTCTTTATCTACCCTATTAAGACGCTTTTTAACCTCTCTCTGCCACTTTCGGATAAATGAAACTGCCTCCTGGAAATCTTTGTCCTGCCGATCTCCCGTGGTCCGCTTCTGCCTTGTTGTTCCATCAGGCTCAATTTCCAGCGTATAATATGGTTTTTCGATATCTTCCACTTTACGAAGAAAAACAATAAAGGATTCTCTCCGCTGGATCCGGTCGAAATAAATATCGCTTTTGTCAAGACAATGACCAAGTTTCCTTCCTTCGTATATAATTCCTTCGATTTTTTCCGGTACAACCACAGCATATTGTTCATCTATATATTCATATTTATCTTTAATGGATTGGAGGATTTCGTCCACATCTGGATACTTCTGAATAATCTCACCGGCACGCTTTGCTACATCGGTGCCTCCACATAGCCTTACTAAGTCATCGTGAGCCCGTTTCACGTCCCCTGGCTTAAATATAAGTTCCTGCTGAACATCCATTTTCATCCGTATTGCCATTGACAGATAATCTCTCCAAAGGATCAGCACTTCTTCGATTTTTGATTTCCGCTGTTTGCGTTGTCGGATGATGTAATTCATTATTTTCCGCTCTGACATCCTGTTTGAAATAAAAGCGATATCGTCAGGATCAATTTTTTCTCTCTCAAAATATCTTATAGTTTCATCATCCACAGCTTTTCCAGTGCTTTCTTCATAACGCATCCAGAGTAAAGCTCTGCGTCCACCATTGATATCCCTAAGCCGGTTCATCTGTTTCTTTGTTATCCCTAGCTGCTCCCAAGCTTTTCCGGATCCTTTGAATTCATATTTGGTAATGTCGAGTGCCATTCGCAGCAACCCAGCCTTGACCATCATTTCCATTTTCTGTGGCATTTGATCAAATTTTTCCAAATAGCCTATTGGTGTAAAACTTTTTTCGTTTATAATCAGTTCCATTGCACAATACTGATATCTTGTACCCTCAAACATTTTCTTGTTTATTGTCCTTGGATATACTGGGCCAGGACAAAGGATTATGTTTGACATTCCATAAAGGTTCTTATCATCCCAAAATTCCATGCCATTCCATGGATTGTATTTGTTAAAGTATGTACGTCCTTTTCCCTTTAATCCATGTGTCAGATCCCCATTCCAATTTGGGTTGTACTTCCCAATCGGATAGAATATACGCCCTATTTCTGTCAATCTGGTTTTCTCTCCGGAAAAGTCCACCCACCGTATTGCATAGAAATGCCTTTCGCAAAATTCCTCACCAATCTTTTGAAACAACAAGACTTCTTTCCTGAATTTATAACCAGGGATAGGATTGCAATTTTTATAATCCACGCGCTTAACTGTGCATTCTGCCCCGCAGGACGGGCAGGTTATTATTTGTCTGGGCTGTATTTTACCTTTATCATATTCATACTCATTCTGGCAGGCAGAGCAGGTTGCCTTTGTGGTTTTCTTTTTTTTGAATGGCAGCATATACATTACATGTTCTTCTACAAACGCCATCGCCCAGTTTTTAAATCCTTTTGTCGTTTCTGGTACCATAGCCATTTTTTTTTCAATTTGATCACGCCTGCGAATTTCTGCCTGCTCTTGTTTGTCAAAATAAATTTTACGTTGCAGATGATCGATATCACAATTCCAATCCGTATGAAACTTACCATCCTCGCCGTACACAAACTGATGAATGGTATCGCCCGTTTCCCTGTCCGCCAGCATCTTCCAGTTGTGATACATATTGTAAGGAAGATAGAATCTGTTGCCATGCCGGAAGTCATCATATTTTCTCCTTCCCCATTGTGGAACATTTATGCATGGACTTTCTTCTGGTACATAGTTTTCAAAGTCATTGTGCGATAGTGCAATCCGGACTACCGGTTTATCCAGAGCAAAATCAATAATGAGTATATCTTCACCACCAATGCTATGTACTTTAGCAACAACAAACATCTTTTCTTTTTCTCCTATGGATTGCCATGGTATCTTCTCAATCAGTTTCCTTTTCAATATACCGCCTCCTCTCCATTTACCAGATAAGCAACATCCTGCAGATATCTTTCTCCGTCCACCTTATAAACTGTCATTGCTACAATTTCCTTGCTGTCTATCGCCTCCTGCGCCATGCCAACAATGGTGCCAATTGGTGCCATACATCTAGGGTTCTTTCCCCTTACTATCCAAAAGCCATCCCTCACTTCACCATAGGCGTTTTCACTTTTCACTATGCTATTTGTTTCCAGGTATGGATGATCCGACATATAAATCAGAGCATGTGCAACAAATTCCTCCATTGTCAGCTTTTTTACTAATTTAATTCTTGTGCATGCGATTTTTGTATCGCTTCCATCCTCATGTATATCCCCATCAGCATTGACAACATAATATGCAGATTTGCTAAAATCCCGATAATATGACAGACAATCCAGCGGATTGTAACAACAGTGGAAACCATTCATTGCACAGTTCGCTTTTGGCTCCTCCATCCATTCGTTTTCTTTGTACTGGAACCTTCCATGCCCCATTGTGCAGGTCAGATCTTTATTAAATCCCTTGTATGCCTTAATCATGTTGCCCTCCTTTTACACCAAGCAAATCATCAAACAAATCGAACATAGAAATTTGTCCATTTACAAATTTGTCTTGATTTTTCGGAGAGCCTGCCGCCTTCGCATCCTCTTTCTTTTCCACAGGTTTTTTCTCCTGCTTTATTTTCGGTTCCGACTTTTTCTTTCCAACAGTTTTCTTTTGGGCTGCAGCAACCTTTTTCTCTTTTTCAACCTCCGCCTTATCATCTTTGTCATAATATTCCTTAATCCATTCAAAAAGCATGTCACTCCCCACTGGTGTCATGATTGGAATATTATTGTTTCTAGCGGCAGCTTTCTCCTGTTCTGACGGTTCTCTAAGCCCCATAGCCTTCTCAGTACAAAATTTCATACAGCGTTTCATGCTCTTATGATTAAGCAAAACTTTTTTCTCGAACTCCGGATCCTGCTTAGTCCAGCTGATCAGCTCCTTAAATATCAAGTCCATCTGTGCCTGCATTATCTTTTTGAATTCTGGTTTTACAGAAGCAATCATTTCATCTTCTTCTGCAATGAGTTTTTCTTCGCCGCTACTGTAGGGCTTCATGGTTTCTGTCTTATTTGCCGATAGGCATAAATTTCCGCTTTTAATCTCTTTACTTTCCATACTGGCCTCCTTTTTATTAAAATCGAAAAACATATAAAAGTGCTCTTTTTCCACTGTTTTTTCGGTGGTTACGGTTCCACACATACTTCCCAGCGAATAAAATATTTTTCGGTACTGCCATACATCTGACTGGAACATTGGCATATACCACATTTCCTGCCCTTCGTTTTCCCTGGGGAATAACACCGGTCCTGTCAGCGGATTGGTAAGTGTATTTCCTACGCAGATATAACCGGCACATCCAAGGAGAGAAAGCTGGATATAGCACATCTGGGCTACCACCCTGTCCACGTCCTGGCCCACAAAGAGCACATGATTCTGAAAATTGTATTTAGAGCTTTTCATGTTATTTGCCGCAGCTATTAGCGTTGCCCCGGCGCCACAGGCCGGATCACAGATAGATATATACCCTTGTTCCTCTATCTGTCTGTCGGCATTTCCAACAGTCATTAGCGACATCATTTTGCATACATTGTATGGGGTAAAAAACTGGCCTTTCCAGTGGTTTCCCAGATTCAGATTCATATACATTTTTCCGAGGAAATCCTGCTCCGGCTCATTTTCCAAAGCCATAACAATAATCCCAAGTATTTTAGCTGGCGCCTCTACCGTTCCAAGCCTTTTTATGCATCCGGCATACTCTTTTTCCCTTACCTCAAAATGTTCAGGTGTCCGGTCAGTCACATTGCTTAGGGAGCACGCTATTGCGCTTATCAAGTCGGCCCAAACCTGCCAGGAACTTCTAGAGTAACAGAGCTGATTAAAAACATCTAAAAATTCCTTTTCGGTGCCCTGTATGATTTCACTCCGCTTGGCCACTCAGCTCCCTCCTTAGCCTTTCCATACTTTCACTCCTTTTTGCCCACTGCTCCGCTGTAATATCATTCCTCACATCTTTGACAGTTTCTTTTTGCACTATCCGCGGTATTTCCTTGGTTTCTACACGAGGAATATGCTGCTCAATAAGTATGTTTTTTTCAGTTTTCACAAACTCTGGCATCAGGATTGTATTCATCAGTTCTCTTGCTTTTGCTTCATAGGCCTCTCGGAAATTTGCCCGTGCTGCCGCCTCTGTTTTTTCTTGGCACAAATTTTTCCATCCAAGATTTTTAACGACAGCCAAAGTAATGTCGTTCATAGTCTCAAAAGCCATCTGTGGATTATCAGATCCATAACACGTAATCGCTTTTTGGACCGTCCCCCACGCTTCGTCAAAACTGGGAATTGGAGGATAGCATCTTTCTGCACACATTTTCCGTATGTCTGCGATAGTTGGAGGAAATATGCTGGTTGAAGTAAACTCCTGAAATGCATTACGGACAACTAGGTAATCAATATCTTTTAGCATTTCATACCAGAATTTCATTGCCGGCTTATCGGCCAGAATCTTTGATGACGGGTATGTTGCTTTAATGGCACTAGCCAGAGATTCAAATTCAATTTCCGTCACCGATTCCACCCCCTTACGTTGTCGGCCCACTGTTGCATTGGTGTACCCTGATTTGAGTTGGCATATCCTTTAACACCGCCCCTGTCTTGTTCCTTGGAAAGCCAGGAGTTCATAAACCTGCGGATCCCCCGTTTTGTCTTACGCCGGGCCGGATTCGTATTCAGCCATCCTCTCATACCCCTCATTGCTTGCAGTACATCAACTGCTGGATACAGTTCCGCGAATTCGTCTATGTCGCATTGGAATACCGGGTATTCCTCCCCTGTATTCAGAGGGAGCGTTATGATTGGCTCTGGCTCCGGCTCCGAGCGTTCAAGCTCGGTGCATATATTTTTATTATCTTTCTCTATCTCTTTATCTTTCTCTATCTCTATATCTATCTCTGTGTCACTCTTTGTAACAGCGCCGTCACAATGTGACGTTTTATTTTCCAATAGCTTCTTATTTTTATTATCCCTGCATTTACGCATCCTTTGGGCCGATTCCGTTTCACTGCCTATGGCCGTTGGAACCTCTGTAAGCATATATTCATCAGAATCAACAATTTCAATCAATCCGCAATTCTGCAAAAATGAAATTGTAACCCTAACATTATCGGGATCTTCGTTCAGCTCCAATGCAAGCTCGTCTGCAAATGATTCTTCCAACCCCTCATAATATAACTTTCCTTCGTTTTTAAGCGAAAGGAGCAACATCTTAAGATAAATTATGGTATATGTATCACCTCCTGCAATTTTACGTAATTTCTTAATGACTTTAGAATCAAACCAGCCGTCTTTTAGCTTTAGCCAATAATATTTCTTGGCCAAAATATCACCTCCTTATGGTAAGGACTGCCTTACGCAAATACTATTCATACAGATTTTAGTCCCACTTTACATGGCTTCCGTTTTCATCTTTGCTAACTGTAACGCTCTCCGGAAATTTTGCCTTAAATTCATTGTCATGTGTGATGGCCATAATCTTTAATCCCGTATATCTGCTCCTTATTGTTTCCAATGCCTCAACATATGCCTCTGTGCCATCTGAATCCAGGAACGGGGGTTCGTCAATAAAAAGCATACCCACCTGAACTCCTGCTGATAATGACTTGATTTCAGCCAGTGCAAGGATAACTGCCAAGGAAGATTTAACCTTTTCTCCTCCTGACTTTGATAAATACGGCAATACGGATTTTCCATATTCCTCTATGAAAATATCCAGTGATACTTTTTCTTTTCCATTTTTCTGCAGTCTCTCCAACCGGAACTCAACCCCCATCCTGCCGCCTGTCATTTGTCCAAGAATTGTATTTGATGTTTCGGTCAGCTGTGGAATGATGGATCGGATAATCTGATGGGGAACTCCGCTTTGACTGAATGCCGCTTTTAAGGTATCGTAATCAGCTGTTTCTTTTGCAAATTCCATCTGCTTGTCCTGTAATATCAAAATTTCTTTTTTCAGCTTGTCAACCTGCCCGGCCTTCTGCTGTAAAGCGCCTATATTCATTTGCTTTTCTTTTACCAGCAGGCTATAGGCATCTACATCCGAATTCATTTTGGCAACAATTCCTGTCAATTCTTCTATACCTCTCATGGCGAGGATTTCTTTATCCGCTTCTGCCTGTTTTTCTAAAATCTCCTTGTCAATGTTCAGCAGTTCTTCTGTCAGTTCCAGTATACGTTTCGTTGCCGTAGCATTTTTTTCCTCGGCCACCGGAAGCTGCATTTCTTTTTCGATCCATGGTTCCAGACTCACTATTTCGCTTTGTACCTTAGCATGTTCTAAAAAGGCATCCGCATATAGGTCGCGCTTTTTTTTCGCCTCAATGCCCTCTGATTTGACCTTAGCAAGCCTTTTTTCCGCTTCGGACATATTTATCTGCAAGTGCTTAATATCAGCCTCCAATAAGGCTATTTGGCCTTCTCTCTGTTTAATGGCTTCAAGCTGAGATACATAAGGAAGAAGCGTCATACATTCATTCCGGAGAGTCTCAAGAGCATCTGCATCAAATTTTATTGCATTCATTTCCTCCAATTTTTCATCAATAGTCTGATTTGATTTTTTCAGCTCCGTATCCCGTCTGGCGGCGATATCTCTATACAAAACATCAAATGTATCCAGCCTTTCTTTTGCCTCAACAGCATCCTGTAAAAACTTACAGTGCGCATTATCAATATCCACGCATCCTGATTCTTTAAGGATTTCTACTTTCTTTTCCAGGATTTTCCTTTGTTCATCCAAAGATTGTTTTTCCCTATCAAACCTCCTTATTATGTCTTCATTTTGAAATAATGCTTCGGAATACGCTACTTTTGCTTTCTGGTATGTAACAGCTTTTTCCTGCAATTTTTCTAGCTCTACCTTCTTTAGGGTATATTGTTCCACCTTTTCCCTGATAACCGCGTCCTGCTCCTTTGGCTGTGCTAATGACAGTTCATTCTCTTTCTGTTTTGCCTTTTCTTTGTATGCATCAATCGCTTGTTGCTCTGCTACAGCCTGTTTTGCAAGATTCTCCGCCTCCTGTTTTTTGGAAGAATAAAGTGCAGATTCGCCCGCCAGCTCTAATTCGCGCTTTAACAACGCTTTGTGTTCAGCAACTTTCTCTTCTATTTCTGCCTTGGCATTAAGGATGATTACACTGTTGTCAACGATTGTCTGCTGGTCTATTCTGTTTTGCTCGGCAGCCTCCTTTTTCCTCTGCAATGCGGTAATTGCAGCTATCAGTTTTAATCTTCTATCTGCTGCTTCCTGCTGATTTGTAAGGAGTAATTTATTTTTATCCCTTTCTGCAACTTTCAGACCTAAGACATTTTCGTACTCTCCTAACTCCTTCTGACATTTACTAAGCTCTTCATCCGGATTGCCAAGGTCTGATATGGCCTTATCATGAATTTCAATCTCTTTCTTTATCTCCTGATTTTTGGCTCCGTTTACCTTTGCCTTATCTTGGGCAATCCTCTCAATAAGCTTATAAACGCCTAATCCAAGCAGTTCCCCAAGAACTTCAACCCTTTCCTCCGGTTTAGCCTGTAAAAATAGTCCGTATTGATCTTGCATAATCAGAGCACAGGATTTAAATGTAAAGCTGTCCATCCCAAGGATATTCAAAATTTCCTGCTGGGTGTCGTTGTATTTCTCCTTAGAGCAGTCTTCCCAGCTACCATCAATAAAGCAAGATAAATTCAGTGTCCCCTTACCTGAACGGGCTCTTGTCCTTGCCACCCGGTATTTTTTCTCTCCAATCCGGAAGGTAAACATAATAGAGCCTGAACGCGCTGACTCGTCATTCCGAATCCACGGTGATTTGCCTGTTTCATCTTTGATAATACCTTCCCGCGGCTGTTCATAAAGGCAATCAAGAATTGCATCCATAAACAAGCTGCTCTTACCAGCACCATTTTGACCATTAATGGTACAGAAAGTGATATCTTCAAAATTAAAAGTTTCTTCTTTATAGTTGCGGTAATTCCTGACCGATATTTCTATTGGTTCAAACATGCCAGTATTAACTATTGTTGGCATATTTGCCTCTGCCTCCGCGATAATTGGCCTGGCCTTAAGCACCAGCTCCTGTATCCTATCCGGCGGTACTTGTTTTTCCTCCAGGTATTTAACCAGATTAGCTTCCGGATCCGTTACATTAGTAAGTTCTGTTTTATTGGCAACTTCATCAGTTTTATTATCAAGAAGCATTTCCCAAAACATAAATGCCCCATCCTCAAGGAGCGTTCTTTCAACCAGCGCCTTATTTACTGCCTTGCTGTTCTCTACAGAACAGCTATAGAAAATTCTCACTATCTTGTCCTGTACAGCTCCATTAAACCGCCAGTAGTTAAATGCCACTTCATCAATATTTCCCATATTAATTGCTGTAATGTCCGTATCTGTAAAATTAAACGTAGCATGATCCCTAAAGGGTGTTTTATAAAAATTACTATCCCATGCTCCGCCAAATGGAAGCATTTCATGTACCCAAAAGCCTCTTTCCTGTCCTTCATCATTAAAATTAAGCTGGTTAATTGCTCCTGAATAAAACCAGTAATGGGATAGCACCTGCTGCGGCCTGTGTATATGTCCCAGGGCTACGAGGTCATAACCAGCTGTCAGAAGTGTCTCTGGTGCAATAATTGGCTCATACTTTGTCAATAGCATTGTCTGGCCGCTTTCCGTGTTGCATCCCGGCACTGTATAATGCGCCATGAGTATGCTTGTCTTATCCGGGTTACACTGTGCCTTCAATCCGAGAACAATATTGGCAAGCTCCTTTGTAAATACTTCATTTTCCTGCTCGCTGGAAAGCCCGGGAAATTTGGCCCGGTAAGTTCCCCTGTCAAATCCCGGTAAAACTGCTATATCAACATCATCAAAGGAAAGCACCTGCGGGGTAACTACAATATGCACGTTTGGGAATGCCGCAAACATTTCCGTGAGGACTTTAAACTGTCCAACCCCGTCATGATTCGGCGTTCCTCGCATTACTACGACTTTTTTACAAATTATGGAAAGTTCCCGGATATAGTGGATTGCTGTCACGATTTCCTCGCAGCACCTGTCAGACCAAAGTCGGCCCACATCAAATACATCCCCTGATATAAGGCAGTAGTCCGTTTTTTCTTCTCTTGCCACCCTGAGCAGTTCATCCAAACAACGCTTTGTATCTTCCGTCCGTAAATTTATCCCATCCCTGACCGGGCTCCGGAAAGTCCCCAAATGCCAATCTGCCGTGTGTAATATCTTCATCCTTTAGATTCCTCCTTTACTTCTTTTGCAGAATGGAGCAAGTCAGTAAGCTTTTGTTCCAGTACCGCAAAAACCTTATCATCTATTCCACAGAAACCTATCCCATCTTCTTCCCAAGCTTCGCCAACAAAAAGGATGTTTCCTACAATCCTTTGCTTATGTATGTCTGTCTCATAAAGATAGCTTCCTATCAGGTTAGGCGGGATTTCCTTTGATAAACCTTCTTCATCCACCAGCATACATACACACTCTCCGGGCACATTTGTTGTACTGCGTTTCATATGCAGTTCAGTATATAATCTCTTTGGCATGACCCGCTCATAAATACTGCAATGATTCCCGATTAGTTCACGTAATAAATGGTTTTGCTGTGAATAATTCCCTCCCGGAAAATCATGGACGGTCATTTCAAGGTCTGTACTTATCTTTATAATTTTCACTGTCTCATTCCTCCCCTCTGACCATTTCTCATAAGCTTCTGGCATTTATAGCACAATGGCCTGCCAAACTTCTCAACACTGTAGTTCCAAACACGTTCTTCAATGTGGCATCCACACTTATCACAATAAAAATCCTGCTCCCTGACGCCATCATCTGATGTGCTTGCTTCATCCGGTACTGTTTCTTCTGTATATGTGCCATCAACATACTGGTCGTAATTTTCGCCATCTGAGGCTTCTATAGCGGCATGTTCCGGCACCTTCGCCTCAATCTGTTCAACACTTGGGGAATTCCCAAATAATCTTTGCGCTGCTCCAAACATACTGCTTATAGCCGCCCGCCTTACTTCATCATGGTTCAGGTTAGGTACAAGGTACGCTACCACAAAGGGTTTTTTCAGCTCCTCGATAGTATAAGTACCTTTAATGTGTAAGGCTGTCCGGATTGCCCCATTCAGCGCCTTTGCTTCGCAAATTTGCGGCAAATGCTTCATAAACTCAGCCCTCTGCTTGTCTGTCATTCCCGGCGTAACATTATCGACTATAATCTCGTGGGTATCATCAACTGTGAGAATTTCTCCGGTCAGCTGTGGAACAGATATTGAAACCCGGAAAGCAACATCCTTATTCCGGCAGTTTCCACACTGCACTACCTTTCCGCTATGCTGGTTGACCGCCACGCATTTCTGGCATGTTGTCGGAATCACATGCACGCTTGCCAGCGTCTTGATTCCTGCCCCATCTGCAAGCTTCTTGAGGCCATTTTTCGTAATTGCATATAAATTAGGTGTAGCAGGGTGATAGTTACCACTATTATCCGTATATTCACCTTTGGCTTTCTGATGAATATACACTTCTCCATTTTTGGGGTTTGTGTCCAAGCGTATTACCTGAACTACTGGTGACTTGATATCCGGTATTTCAGCAATCACATCTGTATTGCCAAGCAGGTTATATTTTTCAACCGGATATTTTTGAGAAATTACTAATTCATTCATAGAAATTTACCTCCATATTGTAGATTCTCTATTGCTTTCTGATACAGGGCATGCTACAATATGGATAGCTGATTGGGCGCTCTGGCTTTTTGCCGAGTGCTCTTTTTCCATATCTTTCAGTTCCCTGCATACACGCATTGTAAACTCTGAAAAAGCAAGGCTTCTTACATATTCCTCTGTCAGTTTCACGAGATACCAGTGTTGCATTACAGTTTGTTCCCGGGTCTGAGCATATATGTACCTCTGCTTTCTTTCTGCATACCGTAACGCCAGTTGGAACAGGCTGTTCGGTATTTCCATTTTAAGCAGTTCTTCTACCTCCTTTTTTTCCACCTCTTTACCTCCTAAAATATTTAAAGAAAAGACTGATATTGTAATAAGCGGCTATAAACGCTATGATAATCAGGATATATTCGCCGCCATACGCTTTATATCCTCTTTCCTCGTAGGCTATTTCTATTGCCCAAATTGATACAAAATAAGCCACCGAATACGAAAAGAATAATTTAATCATCAGCAACATTATTTTTTGCAGGATACTGTCCTTTTTTCTTTTGCAATTTTCCTCGTGCACTGCGGACAAATGCATCCCGTCTTCGGAATCTTTTGTAATATGCTGATATTCCATACCAGATTCCACTTCATGCATTTTACTTTCACACATTGTCTACCTCTCCCTATCTATAAAACCTAAGTTCATCTGATTGATACAGGAAATCCAAATTGCGGCTATGCCAGTTATCATCTTCTTTACAGCTTTCAAAATATAAAGCTCCTTTCGAATAGTCATACTTCCAATTCCTGACTTCTGATACTGCATCACAGCATTCCTGATCCGGTTCAACCCTATCCCAACGCCCATTACCAATGCATGAAAACTGATATACGCCGCTCTCTTCATCATACTGAAAGATCACCTCGCTAATAGAGTTAGGAAACAGGTTGCTTTCTACCCTGTTAAGAACTGTCATTATTACCCTTGTCTTGCAATGTATAGAGGCTCCCTCTGCTTCTGCCATTGCAAGCTTGGCAAGCAAATATATGTCCTCATTGCTCCATTCCCTATCACATAAAAACTCCGGAAATATTTCTAATTCAGCGGGAGCATCCTGTGTTTCTTCCACCTCCTTCACCTGTGTTTCTGCCACTGATAAAGCGCCTTCCGATTGTGGAAATCCAACTGTTTCATCCACATAAGGAGCCGTCTCTATTTCCGGGATTGCCGTAACAGGTTCTTCCTTTCCAGCTGCATATGCCATAGATACGGATCCTATGGTCAATATGGCCCCCAAGGCCCAAATGCCACTAAACACACACTTCTGCAACTCCATCAACCTCCCCTGCAAAGCACATCTGCATTTGTCCATCCTTCCCAACTCTCATTATGCTCTGCATCCTCTGGTTCTCCTGCTCCTTTTTTTCCTGGCAATCGCATGACTCACCCGGATCAAGATTTGCACCGCATAACGGACATGTGATATAAAACGCCATTTTCCTTTTTCCCTCCTATTCTTCGTCTATCATGCACCGCTCTAAAAAATACCTCCGCGGTACTTTTCCATGCGGTATTCCGGGATACAGTCTCCCTGCATCTATTAACTCTTTTCGCAGTCCCCGGATAACTCCATACGCTTTGTTTTCTTTACAGCCCAGATAATCCATAACTTCGGCTGCTCCTATGTAATAACTTGACGCTGCGGATATTACGCCCGGTGCTTTTAGCACTGCACTATGTGTTAAGGCCATAAAATCCCTCCTTTTCCCTTTACATAACTGATTTACTGTCGTTTATATTTTTCTTTATCCAGATTTTCAGGTTCTGCGTGACGCATTCCAGCTCCTCCAGATTTTTAAGCACTTTATTCAGGTCCTCCTTTTCATCATCAGAGATAACGCCATCCTCCGTTATGTCCAGAAGCAACTCCTTAGTCTCATTAATTTTCCTGAATGAGGCTAACGCCTTAATCGCTATCCTGTCTAAATCATCTACATTTACCTTAGGCATTTCACATCCAAGAGGACACATTTCTGTACAATAGTAATTTTCTAATTCAGGGGCATTGTATAAGCATGACATTTTTACAATCATATCCGGTGGAATAATCTTAGTCAGCCCCAGCTCATAATCTGATAAAGTTGAAACAGATACCCCGAGTAATTCAGCAGCTCCTTCCTTTGAAAATAGTTTTTCGTTGTATTGCGCTGCTGCCAGTCTTGCTTTGCAGAAAGGGTTATCTGCCGCTTTTGTTGGTCTTCTTCCCATTTCCGTTTCCTTTCTCCACTTTGAAATCTCTTTTTACCAGCTCGTTAATCAGGACTTCATCACTACACACAGTTATTGATTCATCTGTCTGACTCTCAAATTCATCCATATATTTTTCAAAACGTTCCTTCAAGTCTCATTTCACAGTTACTTTGTACAAGAATAGGTTCATAGTTGTATCAAAAAATGGAAAATTTTAATTGCCTTTTAAACCGATGAAATTGCATATTAGTATGTGGTTTTGATGATTGTTATCCCATTTTTACTTACATCTCCTTGACGTATACTTTACTTATTACTACTAATTGGCGAATTACTAATCAAGAAATATCAGGAAATAAATCTTCTACGCTTTTTTTATAATGCGAGGCAATCTTAATGGCTATCTTTAAGCTTGGAGTTCTTTGCCCAAGTTCCAGCTTAGATAAATACTTCTGAGAAATTCCAATTTCTGACGAAGCATCCATTTGAGTTTTCTTACCTCTAGCCTCAATAAGTGCTTTTCTCATCCTTTCGCTCCTTTCTTTTTCGCCTTATTGTAGTAATTTTATACTACATAAAGGCGATTGTCAAGTCGTTTTACTCCGAAAAGTAGGTTTTTTATTACTACTATGTGTAGTAAAATTTAAAAAGAGGTGAATTTATGAATATTTCAAAAATTACAGTAGAGCGAAAAAAAATGGGTTTGAGTCAAGAGGAGCTTGCTTCTCGTCTTAAAGTTTCACAAAAAAGTATTAGTAAATATGAATGTGGAACTCGCCGCCCTTCATACGAAACATTATTAGAAATGTCCAAATTGTTTGGAGTTTCTGTTGACTATCTAATTGATAAAGATACTCCTCCCATTGAACAGGGAAAAAAAGCAGAGCATAATTATTTCTTTTTCTTTTTTGATGATATGCGTAGAAAAATTTTTGCCAGCAGGATACGGGAATCTCTTACAGTTATTGGTATAACTGAAGATGAGTTTATAAATCGTATATCTATTGGGAATAAAAAGGCTTCCGCATTCCTTGCGGAAGAAGAAGATCCATCTGCAGACGATTTAATAGAAATCTCTCAATTTTTGGAAACATCAATAGATTATTTATTAGGACAAGTACCAAAAGTGAGCTTTACTGAAAAAAAAATATTAAATACATTTGTTAAGCTTGACAAGGACAATCAAGATATCATTATTGGAAAAGCTAAAGAATTACTTAAGGAACAAGAATACAGACCCGTTGCAGCGGATAAAAAATTAGGAAAAACAGGAACCGACAATCTGGGAAAATAGTTTCCTTCGAATGGTACCGGAGGAATAAAAGATAACTGAAAAATTATTATCCGAAATCAAAATAAGGAATTTCATATGAAAAAATCAAACAAGAAACCTTCGTTAATTTCAAATATAATTGCCTTTTTAGTATTTTGTGCTGTTCTAACACCCCTAATAAAATTCTTATCTGTTTTGGTTGTAATTGTTATCGCTATTGCAATAGGTTATATAATATTTAAGATTGCTACCAAAGATAAACTTCCATCTTATGATGGAGGTAACGACCTGCCCCACAAACCGCAGGAGGTGATATCAAGCGACATAAAAATAAGTACAAACTATAACGAACAACAAGGGATTCCTTTTTACAGTGAAAGCCAATCTTTCAAATTGCAAGAAATAAATTTAAATGAAATCTCTGCCGAAGACTCTCAATATACAGAACAGCAAAACATTTATTCTACCACTATATTTTTATGGTTTACCGACAAATGTCATACTTATAATGAAGCGTTAAATAAAGATTTTTACCCACACTACCTTATTTATAGTTATGGAATTTCTGATCCTGTCAGTTTTTATAAAAAATTATTTGAACAAGGGTATTATGCCCCTGCTAAAGCAGAAAAAATATTGAAAACTTATACTGTTTCCGATTTAAAAATCATTCTTGAATCACTTGGAGAAAAAAAGACAGGGAAAAAAGAGCAGCTAATTAAAAGAATCCTTGAAACTGCTCCTGCCGAGACATTATATAACCTCAGTTCTGTTGACACTTTATATTCTCTCAGCCCTAAAGGACAAGAATTTATTGGTTTACATATGGACTATATTTATTTGCATCAAAAAAGAAACATTTGGAATATTTCTCTTTCTGAGTATGAAAATGCAAAAAAAACAATTAGGAGCCAATCAATATACCTTTAGGGATGTCGCTTGGTGCGTATTCAATATGAAAATAAAAGAGCTATATGAGCAAAATGATATTTCCCCTATTACACTCATCTATAAAAATATGGCACTATTGCTATTTGAATTTGATAGCAACTTCAAGCGTGGAACGTTTTTTCTCCTTGCCGCGCTTTATTGTGAAGCTAATGGGATTTCTTATTTTTACGATATCAAATGCTATTATGATGGATATACAACTAAGGCAGGTTTGGCCAAGTCTTTTTATGACATTGATATTGAGATCATAGCAGACATTCTTCTAAGCTATATAGATTACATTAAAGAAATAGATTTGAAAGATGTTATAAATTTTGTCCAAATCCCTATACGGATATGTACTGAATCAGATTTTACCGCATTAGTTAATGAATTGACGATTGCAGATTATTTTGATGATAAAAAATGGAACTCTTTTTTTACAAAAAAATATAATCAGTATATTAATTCCTTAACCTGAAGAATAACAACATAATATGCTTAACCAGGCAACCGATAGGGCGGCTTAACCATTCGCTTTGAGTCTTGGAAAGGGGATGGTAAAACATGGTTACATATGGGGACTTATTTACCTTCGTAATTATGATATGCGCTATAGTTACATTAGCCAGAAATGGCAAAGACAGAAAATAGCCGCCTTGCTCTCTGGTAAAGAATAAGCGGCTATCTCTATAGTTTTCTTATATTTTGCCGAAGCGGATAGGTGCGAGCTATCTTATCGGCTGTCTTGTTAAGTATATTATAACAGATTGCAATAACTTTTCAATATAATTTGTTTCACTTTTTTAAGGAGGTGGCGCTTTGCCTGCTTATAAATATACTCTAAAAGACGGAAAAACAACTCTCTGGCGGGCAAAATTCTATGTGACAGATTGGACCGGTGCAAAAAAACAGATATGCAAACGTGGTTTCAAGACCCAGCGTGAGGCAAAAGAATTTGAACGTTCTTTCATGGAGCAGCAGAACAATACCAGCGATATCCTTTTTTCATCCCTGGTAGAAAACTATCTTGAGGATATGTCGCACCGGTTGAAGCCTACCACAATGGAAAACAAGCGTACCATCATAAATGGGAAGCTACTCCCCTACTTCAGAAAGCTTAAGGTATGTGATATTGATACCATTAAGGTCCGAAAATGGCAGAATGAATTGATATCTTATCGGGATGGAGCCGGTAAGCCGTTTTCCCAAACATACTTAAAAACTGTCAATAATCAGCTGGCCGCTATCATGAATTATGCCGTAGCCCACTATCGGCTCTCCACTAATCCGTGTCGGGCCGCCGGCAGCATAGGGAAAAGCCGGGCTGAGGAAATGAACATATGGACGCAAACGCAGTATGAACAGTTTTCCAACGCTATACAAAAATACTCTGTAAAGCTGGCCTTTGATGTTCTGTTTTATACCGGAATGCGATCCGGCGAATTGCTGGCCCTTACTCCTGCTGACATCCTCCCTTCAAAGCGGATCGATATCAATAAAAACTATGCAAAGGTAAATGGAGAAGAATTGTTTCTGGAGCCAAAGACGCCTAAGGCCAAGCGGTGCATATCCATACCGGATTTTCTATATGATGATATCCAAGAATATATATCAAAGCTCTATGGCATTGAAAAGGGAGACCGGATTTTCTATTTTACGAAATCCGCCCTAGATAAAGAGATAAAAAGAATCGCAGCAAAGGTCGGATTGCCTCCCATAAGAGTCCACGATTTGAGGCACTCCCATGCAAGTATGCTGATTGAAATGGGCTTTGCTCCTTTAGAGATTGCAGACCGGCTGGGGCATGAATCTGTGAAGACTACGCTGGACACCTATTCTCACCTTTATCCGGATAAGGATCAGCAGCTGGCGGACCGTCTCAACCAGTTCCGGAAATCAGTGTCTCCGGCCGAATCCTTTTAACGGGTAATAAAAGTACGAAGCATATTTTTGAGTGTCACATTAGTGTCAGAAGGCAAAAAGAAAGACCGGAAACCCTTGATTTTGCTGGATTTTCGGTCTAAATGTCCTTTATTCGAACTCGGCGTGTTCTTTGTTGTTATTAACTATATTTGTTTAAGTTTTATACAAAATACACGCCTTTTTTACTTCAATTACATCAATTATTCTGGCTTACTGATTTTCTGTTGCCAAAATGTTGCCACATTCCATCACATATAATCATATAACAATCAGCAAAAAACATAT
>ERZ777011.543-NODE-543-length-56974-cov-15.303133_pt1 | contig 56974 bp, 54 predicted proteins | sample MGYA00374964_ERZ777011 | MGnify/ENA primary metagenome ERZ777011 (study PRJEB29310, sample SAMD00008975) | mouse gut metagenome | study: EMG produced TPA metagenomics assembly of the Metagenome analysis of fecal microbiota from mouse which was promoted...
CTACATGGATCCTCGTGACTTCATCCTGAAGTATATGAACGAGTATGAGCAGGGGAAGGAACTTTCGGCAATGGCACGGCGGCCGCAGGAGCCTATTACCGTTGGTCTTGACATAAAGAAAGTGAAACTCACTGACTTTATGAAAGCTTTGGGTCAGGAGCACCCGGTGGCTGCCGACGGCAACCTCCGTATTTACAATGCGCCATACGACGATAAGCCCGGGCCGACAATGGTAATCAACACCGAGACAAACCTCTGGCGTGACACCAAGTCAGGCGCATACGGCGGTATCTATGACCTCGCCTATGAGTTGACCGGCTCTTGCAATATGTCGGAGTTGAATCACTATATTGCAGGGCAAATGTCGGCACTGGGGAAGTCCAACGAGAAAGAGCAGAAGGCAGAGCCTCCCAAGCTGGAGCAGGAGCCAGATAAACCTAAATGGAAGATGCGCTTATGAACATCGACGAAATCCGGAAAATCTCGCTTGTTGAGTTTCTGAATCAGTTGGGTTATCAGCCTACCGGACGCGACAGCAAAGGTCTATGGTTTTACTCCCCATGTCGAAGTGAGCATAAACCATCGTTTCATGTCAATCCCCGAAAAGGCGTATGGTTCGATTTTGGGACAGGAGCCGGAGGCGACATCTTCACTCTTGCCGGAGAATTATGCAACTCCACCGACTTCATCAGACAGGCGGAGTTCATCGCCGAAAAGATGCAGATACCTATTGCAAAGACCTACAAGCCTGAGCCGTTCATCGAGCATCCGACCTTTGAGGACGTGAAAGTCTCAAAACTGGAATCGCCAGCGCTGTTGAAATACCTCGCTGACAGAGGGATTCCCCGGAACATCGCCCAACGGTGGTGTGTGCAGGTCGATTACAGACTTCACGGCAAAGACTACTTTGCCATCGGCTTCGAGAACAACGCACATGGATTTGAGTTGCGCTCGTCCATCTTCAAAGGCTCGTACCCGCCGAAACACATAACCCACATAGCAGACGGTAACGCCCGATGCAACGTGTTTGAGGGCTTCATCGACTTTCTTTCAGCGGAACGCCTTGGTATCAATGACGGTTCCGACTCGGTAGTTCTCAACTCCGTTGCCAATGTCGGCAAAGCCCTGACAATCCTACCGGACTATTCCGTAATCGCCTGTTATCTCGACAACGACGAGGCAGGGCGAGCCGCCCTCGCCAGACTCCGTCGCGAGTTGGGCGACAAGGTAATGGATAAGTCCGCTCTCTATCCCGACCATAAGGATCTCAACGACTACCTTGTGGCTACCCAACCCAAAATTTCAAACAATTCAAAATTAAAACTCTGAAAAACAATGAATACAATACTGAATAAAATCGGCGAAATCCGCCTCACTCCTTGCCGTTTCTTCGGCTTTTGGGTAATCCTCTTCACTCTTGTTCTCGCTCTGACCTCTTGCTCCGACGACCTCGACGTCCAACAGTCCTATCCGTTCACGGTGGAAGTCATGCCCTACGGCGACAAAATCACCAAAGGTCAGACAGTAGAACTGCGCTTCGAGATTAAGCCCGAAGGGAACTATGCCAACACCCTCTACACAATCCGCTATTTCCAGTATAACGGCGAAGGTACACTCAAACTCGTTGACGGTCCCGTGTTAGTCAACAACGACCGTGTGCTTCTTGAAAGCAAGACATTCCGACTGAACTATACCGCCCAATCTTCCGAAGCAGTAAAATTCGGGATATGGATTGAAGACAACTTTGGGTCAACCCCATGGCAGCAGACCTTCGAGTTCAATAGCAAAGACAGCGGCGACGATGGCGGCAAAACTCCCGGCATCATCAACCCTGTCAATCCCGGAACCATAACACCCATCGGCTTATGAAAAAACTACTGATATTTCTCATGGCGTTAGTGACCCTCGCGGTCACTACGCCAGCCTTCGCCGCAAAGAGGTCGATTATGGAGCTGCCGCTCTTTGAGCGGGCAGTCCTGATAATCAAAAAGTTTGAAACGCTCCATAAGCCAAAACACTGGCCATATGTAGGATACGGGCATCAAGTCCAGCCGGGCGAACCCTACCGCCGAGGCTGTCAGCTTACCGAGGCACAGGCTGACGCACTGCTCCGCAAAGACCTCGCCAAGTTCTGCGCCCTATACTCCCAATATGGCAAAGACTCCGTTCTTCTCGGCGCACTCGCCTACAACTGTGGCCCCGGCGTAGTCAACAAGTCCACCGTCCTGAAAAAGCTGAAACGGGGCGACCGCCACATCTTCAAGTCCTACACCTCCCACTGCCGCTATAAAGGCAAATGGCATAAAGGATTATATAATAGAAGATTGACGGAGATTGCCGCCTTGTTCGCTCCATAATAAAAAGACACCGCTCATTAAGTTTACGACTTATTGTAGCGGTGTCTTTTCTATTTTATAGTCGCTCTCAGTCCTTGTATCTGTGACCAAAGAAGTTGGCTCACTTCGTCTGCTGAATCTGGCATCAAACACTCAGCGGTCTTTACGAGGTTTTCACATCGTTCAAAATCAGACTGATTGATTGCTTGATGTGCTTGTTCCAATAGATCTATGATAGACATATAGAGCGAGTTATTGTTGCTCTCGGGTTTTGTCTCTTGAATAGCCTTATCGGGAGTCCATTTGCGCAGTTCTGCAAGTCTGTTGGTTAGTTCCTTTTTCTTTGCAGATATACCTTTGCCTTTATAATTGCTTAGCAACTCAAAGATTTCTTTATATAGACGATTGTGTTCATCTATATTATTATTCTGCTGTGCTTGAACTAATTTAGAGAACAGACTGTTAGCATTCTCAACAAACTCTTTGTTGAGAATATAGTTTATAGACCATTCATGATTTGAAAGGTCGTCTTTACTTAAAAACAACTTGCGAGTATCGCTGTCTATGTCATATTCGTCTATGATGTCAAATGTATGCTGTAAGGCTTTAACCTTGAATCGGATTCTGTCAATTCTTGGAGAAGCGATATTTTGTTTACGGGCGCGGTCTTCGATGATTGAAAAATCAAGTACGATGTCTTTGAATAAATCAAGTGCTTCACTGAGATTTGTCAGGAAAAGCTGCCTCAAACATTTCTGTAAAAGACTATGAACGGAGACGAGCATTTCCGAAAGTTTCTGTCCTTCTGGATTTAGAGGGATTTTCTTGCTATTAAGGGACCGTATCTGATGCCAAGTATGTTCATCCCGTCTATCATTTGCCTCAGCCTTACCTTCGTTTTCTACGCTTGTAACATGCCAACCACAGCAAAATGAGCAATAATAGCTTCTTGTTGGTACTTTTTCAGACGATGAAGCGATTTCATCACGATTGAACTTGATGAAATTATCGGCCTTTGTCTGAGTTTCAAAGAGCATTTTCGGATGTTTGCATCCTATGCAGAATACTCGGTTATTTGTCGGTTTCATTATTTAAGAATCGTTTTCCAAAGACCAATTTTATCATCTATTGTAAAATGGGTGTTTGCAGAGCTTGAACTTGGGAGTGAAACGACACGGATATTTTCGGGTAGATTATGCGCCCCTATGTATGTGTTAAAGTAAGACGCTGCATCACTTCCATTTAGTCCTATGACGCGAAGTTTAGGATGCTTTGATATGAATCCTAATATGTCATTTGCAATGGGATTTTTTATATCAGAATCGAGGCTACTCTCTCGATTTGCTAATTTTAGAACGTCCCACAAAGCTATATGATGCCGTTTAAGAATATTTAGTCGTTCTTCATAAGAGTCTGACATAGTGTCATTAAATATGCTTGATATAATCTTCCAAAATTGATTTGTACGATTAGCATAATACTGTTGGGTTTGCAGTGACACCTTTCCCGGCAATGTCCCTAAAATTAGGATTTGCGCGTCTGAATCAGCAACTGGTTCATGACCAGATGCTATAGCTGCCGATGATGTTTCTTTGATGATAGAACTTTGCTTCGGTTTTTGTATCGGCTTAGAGTCAACGACGTTTTTACTATTTGAGTGCCGGATATACCATGAAGTACCCTTGCCTCCCGGCTGCTCTGCATTGGGTATTCTACCCTCGCGTAAAAGTTTGCGCAATGGTTGTCCCTTTGTTGAGTGACTTAATGCTCCATTCCTCTCCAGATAGATGGATATTTCATTGGCCTCCACACGATTGAGTCCCGTCGATTCGAGATATTTGTCAATCAATGCAATGATTCTGATTATATCTGCCATAGTTATTTTATACCGAGAAATTTCTTCATTACTTCGTCTTCATCCTCAAAGAGGTCAAGTAGGCTCTTTGTGTTTTCAATCTCGTCTTCCAAGAAGATTGTCTCGTCAATCTGTTCAGCAGACGGCATAGAGTAGTCGCCCGTGCCTATTGGAGAAGATAGCACATTGTTAAGTTGGCTTTCTCTTGCTTCCAAATACTCTTCAAGTTCTTCTTTGTCCATATCGTCTATACTCATAATCAATCAATATTCCAAAGTGCGTCCGGGTCACCATCAAAAGCGTCACTTATATCATCAATTCTGTAATCTTCACGAAGTTGAGCATAGTATTCTGCATCCATTATACGGCCATCAGCATCAGTCTTGATATTGTAGGGATACGGTGCAATATCGTATAGGTCGAGCCACTGACTTTCTGCATCTTTAGACATTCTTATCTTCGTTTTTTCTTTTAGATGGAATTGCCAAAGTTCAGTGTACTCAACTGGTATGACTTCTTCACCGGATAGATTGATAATTCCCCAGCGATATTTACCAAAGTTTTCACTCTTCCCAACTGGAACATCACCGATCTTGACCCTTGCAAGACCCATAAAGTAAGGTTCAATAAGGTCATATTTGCCAAAGGGGACTATTTCGTCACCCTGATTACTCATAACTCCCCATTTACCATCTTTCTTTTCGATAACTACCACATTGTCGAACTCATAGACATGGGAAGCATGTTCTTTAAGCGAAGAGAGACTCGCAAACTTTTTAAGGCTTTGGAATATTGAATTACTCATAACGAAAGATAAGATTATAAATCACCGAGATAACGCTTCTTCATATCCTTTGTCCAATCTTCATTGAATACTTTATCGAGGGTTTCGATGTATTCTTCAAGCCATGCGTAACAAAAATGAGTGTCAATACCCGAATTAGGGTTAAGAAGCAGCTTTTTATACTTTTCTACTCCGTCCCGACAGTTCTTGTTAGAATATGGAGCAAGGAATAAAAACAGTCCTTCATCATATTTCTCCGGGAAAGCCTTGCACATGGAGACTGCTAAAAGATGGTCTCTCCATATCTGAAAGGCCGGTAGTTGCTCTAAATTTCCATAACTTGTCTCAGCAAATAATCCTTTGCTCAACTCGCGATAGCGGTCTCGTCTTGTTCTCGGTTCGTCGCAAAACTGTTTGTTTAGTATGTCGTCAACTGTATTGGCACCCTCATTGAGCGTTTCAGAATATTTCACCTCGATTCCGATAAATCCCTTTTTACCTGCGATTGAGGTATATTCAACAAATACATCAAAGGCAGAGCGGTCGCCGGTAAGTCTGGGATCGCGACGGGCTGGATTATATTCAAATTCTATTTTATCAATAGATTTAAAATAGTTGTCATACAGAATGTCGAAAAACTGCGATGCCTTGTCAAGATGCAACTTCAGTTCTCCAAAAAGGTTGAAGCACAATGGTTGCGATGAGAGAAGATTTGAACGTAACCGGGTTTCTTCAATCAGTCTGTCTCCTTTGTTTTCCGGCGAGAGTTCATAGTCAACCAATGAACGGATACCCTCGGTCATGAAGTTTGCATAAGGGTCTGACGTATAGTTGCCATAGACTTCATTATCAGATTGCCCCTCATTCTTCTTGACAGGGATATTATTAGATGCTCGCCAAAGAGATTGCAGATAGCGATAATAAGCCTGATACCTGTTATCTGTCTTGCACATCTTTTGTCCGGATGCTTCTATCGTTCTTTTAATGTCCGTTGGAATTTCCGGATATGTAGTATTGTGAGGTATAATCATATTCAATATTTTATTTCAAGGAGAATGGGATTGTTGGTGCTGACTGTGTAGTTTTGGATTATCTCAGCTCTGACAATCTGCGGCTCGAAGCTCCGGCTGGCAAGGAAATAATCAATTCTATGCCCCTGATTGTTCGCTCTTACCTGTTGGTCATTCCGAAAGAAGTACGAGAACTGTTTTGTAAACGGATTTAAGACACGGAAAGTATCAATAAGATTACCAGCCTCAGTGAGCTTTGTGAAGTTATGTCTCTCCCAATCATGGAAGTTGGCTTGATTACGTTTATATTTACCATCCCAGCAGTCTTGTTCTGAAACAACAATATTCATATCGCCACAGATTATCTGACGGTCAGGTGTCGTCCTTACTAACTCGATAAGAGCGTCATCAAACTTTTTGCGATGTTCAATCGCCCCATCTATATTGGGATTGGAATAGGGAGTGTAGATATTATAAAGAGTGAATGAGGGAAAGAAAAACTCAGTTTTTAATAAGTGTCCTGACAACTCCGGATTATTCGGTTTACTTGTATTGCAAGGGAGACAATCCTTAACATAGGTGGCAACTCCAGCATAAGGTGCTGAAAAGCACTCACGTTTATATCCTTCAATCTCAAATTCCGGGGAGTCCTTTATATCTTTTACCTTTTGCAGGCAGATAACCTCTGGAGAATATTCGCTGACCATGTTTTTCAAAGTCTCAAAATGAGCCTTTATACCGTCGAGATTCCAGCTTATAAGCCGCATAGTTGTAGGTGGGGTTTGCATTGTTGTATTACCTACTTTTATGCGACCTTTGGGCAGAGTCCAATATTCGCCATAGAAAACCGGGGGCTGACCATTTTCAGCCAAAGATAAAAGCTTGTTGAACCACTCAACATATTCAGAATCCTCGCCTTTACCTATTTCAAGCAGTCTGGGATTCTCATCCATAAAGGTCTTTACCAAAGGCTTAATATTTTCTCCGGTACTCATAGACGCGACAGATGCAAACCAGACTTCTCCCTGATTCTTATCAAAGATGATTTCCTGATTTACTATGATGTGGTCTTGTGTAGTTATATGACAGCGCAGACTCAGCCCGGTGGGTGCCATGTAAGACATCCAACGGAGTTTCTGATAACCCAACTTATGCAGTTCATGAAGAATCTGCATAAGTTCATACGCTCCAAGACTTTTCAATTTACTTTCGGTCATAATTGTCTGTATTCAAACAGTAGGTTTATTGCAATGGCAAATCCTCATAAGTTGGAAGATTGGATAACCATTCATGACCTTCCAGATTAAATCCGCTTATTGCTTGTCCGGCAATATGATTAGCGTCAACTTCAATATAACGGTCAATCTCAGGAATATAAACAACCATTTTCCATACTCTTTTGATTCCACGGCTGTAGTGAACAAAATCGGCACCAAATACATAGAGTTCGGCTTTGTAATCATTGGGATGATTTAATCCATACTCTTTTATATCCTGCACATTACGGACGAATTTCATCGGGGAGCTTCCCATGAAAGAGGTCATAGGTTTCTCATCATCTTCCTTTTGTATGGCATTAGCTATATGAATAAGTCCTTTTCCATCAAGCCAACCCAACATTTCTGAACGGACTACTTTGGGAGGGCGATAATAGTCTATTTCTCGACTTAAAGCATCCCGTTCGGTCATGATTTGATTTTCTTCAATAAACCAAGACTGAACTTTGGATAGATTCTTTGATGAAGGTGAAGTTGAAGACTGTTGTCCATTTGATGCTTGGTCGCATCCGACTGACAGGATACTGAATATTACCAGCAAGAGGGAAGATAACTTTTTAATCCACATATAATTGGCTATTTGCTTTATATTTTACAATGTTATCGCTGAACTCATAAAGTCTTTTGTTGTATGTTTCAACAAGGTATTCGTAGAAATTTCTCACAACCTTATCGTTTATCTTCTCGGAGCCTTTTAACATATTGACCATATAGCCGCTGTTTAATAATTCGACAAGTGCTCTACTATATGTAGGAACAAAAGCAGATGGATTGTATGGCATAAACGGGTAAGTAAGGACTCGTTCGTAAATACTTTTGGCATATTCCACATTACCACATACAGCTATAAGGTACAGACCTGTGAAGATACTTGCTCCTAAAGAATTAGCTTCGTCGTCAGGATGGGATATGTAATTTCCACTGAAAACAGTTTCGGCACACTTGCCTGAAGGACTAACACTTTTAATGGCAAACTCCAACTGAATAGTATCATGAAAATTGGAAGTTCGTTTAGCAAGGATTTCAGAATTGAATTTCCAACCAAACAGATTGACCTTTATATCGTGAATGTTAACACTAACTGTATCACGATAATCTATCATTGTGTTTTGGGGAATATAGTCCAATGAAACAAGATTACTTGTCTCATGAGTCTCCACCCAGCGACCGTTTTTTTGATTTAGATATACTGTATGTCTATCCATAATTTTAATCTATATTCCATTCTGAGTCTGGATCTCCGTCAAAGGCATCCTGATACATTTGTTCATAATCTTCTTCATCTTCATTATAGTCTCCACTATTGTAGGCGCGAACTATAGACATAGCATCAAAGTGTTTTAGATAAGAATCAAATGGCACGTCCCATTGCATAAAGCTCTGTGGTGAACGACGGGCCATTTTAATACCTTCTTTGAGCTTGCTCACAAGTGGGCCATTGCTTTTTTCTACCGATTTATAGAGATATAGGCTTCTTAAATCTCTAATATCGCAATGCTCAAAACTAAGCCCTCCAAACTGAACATCATATTTGCAGAGAGTACCTCTAAGCCTACAAATATGGGGCTCAAGCCACTTTAACAGTTCTTCTTCATATATACTGGAATTTTTAAGAACATAGGTGGCTATAGCGGTATCAATTCCTATACCATTTTTAAGACTTTCAATGAGATATGTTCGTTTTTCTTCTATCGAGGCATCATGTTTTGGCTTAAAAACATCAAACTTTATGAAATACTTCTCGTTGTTTCGCAAAGGATTCCCATTATAACGGTATTCTGATTCGAGCTTAAAAAGTTCACGATTTTCAGATGCAACAAAATGAGTGTTATATATGTCCAATCCGTTCAGGAAACCGACAGCACAGATAGTTAAAGCCTCATCGTAGGAAGAGGTTATACGTCCGTCAAGTTCTGAAAGATAGTAATCGTTACCTCCCTTAAATAAGAAGGTATTTAATTGATATTCATCAGTTAACAATAAGTCTTCAAATAAACGAGGTAGTTTTTCCTTGTTTATAGAGAATGGACTACTAACTGTAATTGTAGCTGATTTGTCAAGTAGTATGGAGTATCTATTATCAAGAATATCTCCATAAGTACGACGTGAAGAGGATTCCTGATAATAGTGCTTATTGACAAATACTGAGACTTTGATTTCCTTTGTCATATTGTTACTATTGATGTTACACTATATAATACCTGTTCTTAAAGAAGGTAAATCAGAAACAGATACCACAGTTGTATTCAAATAGACATAAAGGCTCAATTTCAGTCAATTTGACCTTGCCGTTTTTTAGGAAGGTGATTTGAAGATGGTCACGCACAAGACCTTTCCAATCATTCCAATAGGAACAATAGACATCGACGGTTCTTCCATCGGGTGACATAGTTACCTCCGGAAGTAACAGGTTTTCCCTTGATAGACCGCTTATGTCATAACACTCTAATGGGATGTAGCCATTGAGAGTAGCTTCGTCAAAAATATAGTTGCGCAGAATATATCCGCCATGCCAAAATACAGGCATGACCGTTGTGGCGTGATGAAGAAGATATATCTGCCAAGCGGCCTCAATGGAGGCTTCTGCTTTAAGGTGCTTGTGTATCTTGTAATCAGGATTATCTTCTTTACCTATGTAGAAGTATGATTCATCTCCTATATCATGAGTCTTTTCAGAAGCCACATGGAGCCTCAATATCCCATCTTTAAGGGATAGCTTATCTAAATAAGACAATACGGATTCAGGATATCCTTCTTCAACGATTTTATCCAACAGCTCATGAAATGAGAGTCCGAACATGGATAGTTCATTTGTTCGGGATTTAAGTACGCGTTTGGTGAGCGGCCTTTTGTTTCCCATCGTATTATCCACGTATTTTGCGAGTTCTTGCTCTGTCATACCAGCATCAGCTTTTATCTGCTGTTCGTGAGTCATTGTAAGACAAAACCTCTCGTTTCGGTTTGTTGAAACCTCACAAACTATGTTACAGTCCGTACATATAGAGGCATTTACGCTCAGCGCTGTTTTCTTGCCCCATTCACGGTTATCCTTAAAGATAAATCCGGTTCTCCATTTAAGTTCTTCACTGTTCTTACCACAAATAGGACAGAAATAGTGATTGACTAATGGTTCTATCTCTTTTGGGGCATTTGCCTCAATGAAACCGATATTATACGGAACATCATCAATGGAGAAACCTATTGATGAAAAACTCCGGGGTGTCAGCAATATCCTTGCAATCTTGGAATTTTCAATTCTCAATATGTAAGCCTGCTTGAATTTTTCTGATGTAAAATAAATTTCGGGCTGAGAGAACTGGGCAGACCACCGTACTTCACACTCAAACATATCTCCAGTTCGGTTTTGCCACTCCTCAAAATAAGTAAGTACAGAGTCTATACCGATTTTGCACTCCCGGTTATAGATTACGATATATATGTCTTCTGATAACAGGTTACGCAACCCCGCATAGTCTGCATTGGCAAATAGTTTTGCGAAGGATATGGTAATGTCCTTTGCAAATGAGTCGGGGATATTATGTTGAATCGTCAATTTCATTTCTGTTGGATTATTTTGTTAGCAAATGGCGGTTCAATTTTACATCACTTGTTCCTAAAATTCAAGCGTTCCGCCAATTTTATATAAGGATCTTCTGATGGGGAAGGTATCGAGACCTGACCAAAATTAAGTTCAGAAGAACTCCCATTAGTTTGTTGCCTTTGGGCTTGATTGAATTTCACGAAATTAGGGATATTGTCGCCAAAGACTCGTTCAAAATATTCGCATCCGGCATTAGAATTTGAGCATCCATAATTCTTAAAGGGTACCCCATTCTTAGAAGTCCCTTCTTTCATAACGACTATATGTCCTTGCTGGCAGAGTGGGCATATATGTTCTTGTGGAGAGACGATATTTGACAACTCTCTTACGAAAGGAGAAGGTTTGTCGCCATGATAAAGAACATAGGTATGTCTTTTAGCGCGTGTTATTGCAACATAGAACAAGCGTCGCTCTTCCGCATATTCAAATTGGTCTTCCTCACTAAGCACATATCCAAGAATTGGATCATCTTCAATCAAGGACGGGAATCCATTTTGTCCTTCTTCACAATTTATGAGAATAACATTATCCGCCTCCAATCCTTTTGCAGAGTGAACGGACATAAACCGAATTTTGCGACCCTCAATGTTGACATAAATGTTATCAGGGCTGGAATTTATATCAGCTTTATTGAAGACATATCCCACTGAGAAAGCATCATAATTATATCGTCCGAGTATCAAAATGGATTCGTCTGCCGGAATGTATCTTACCAACTTTTGAACGGATTGATACATTCTATCATCATCATCTTCTCTTAATGACGCTCCACAATCTACAAAGTCGATGTAAGTATGATTTTTCTTAATCCACTCTTGTACCATTGGAATCTCGTCCTCATGATAAGGATATACTACACCATCTACAGTTATATATCTTGTAGGGACACCCTTCTCATTTCGAGATTTAGGTATGGGCGTTACGAATGGAACTACTGATTTCCTTACTTGTTCGGGATTACGTTGGATAAATTCTGATGATAGTTCAAGTAGAGGATTGCAGAATCTATAAGTGCTTTCAATCATGCGATGTTCGGTAAAGCCAAAGTATTCTTCAAACTTATAAAACAGTCTCATGTTACTTCCGGCAAAACGGTAGATTGATTGCCAGTCGTCTCCTACACAAAACATTTTAGTCATTGGAACCCTTTTTCTCAGGCATTGCAGGAAATTATATCTATCTACTGAAATATCCTGAAATTCATCTACCAGTATATAGTCATAGTCTTTCCATTTCTCCATAGCACAGTAATCAGAAGCCAAATTGATAGCATCTGTAAAATCAATCTGCCCAAGTCGTTTCAATTCATCAGAATACGCCGTATATAGAGGCAAAACAATATCATTGATTATTGCCAATGTCCGGGTATCATGCTTTTCTGTTGCAGTCTCAATAAGCTTTGTGAAGGGTGAGAACGTGGGGCAGTTAGACTTTACCAAAGCGATAAACTGTTCCAGCAAAACAAAGACAGATTTTTCAACTTTCGGAGAGCGTTTGACCAGACGGGCATAGAGTTCTTCTGAAGGAACTTCTCGATACGGAACCCTTGCTTTGGAAAGCTGCTCTTTCAGAACCTCCATTATTCTACCCGAATGAAAATCGGCACTTCTTGTTTCAATCAGTGTTGTATGATGTTCTTTATGGGTGCTTCGTTTCCATTGGATACCATCATTATACTTTCTGTTTTGTGCATACCAGCCACCTTTAGGGTCTTTATCTCCAAACCATTTGGGGACATTGCCGTCTTTGTCAATAGCGAAATGTTCAAGATATACCCTCCTTACTCTGGTAGAAATTGCTCCAGTTTCGGGATTGACCGTCTGTTCCGTTACATATATAGTAAAATCAGGAAGATACTGTCGATAGTCTTTGGTATATGTATTATACTCATAGGGCTGTTCATATACAAAGTTCACACCTAACTCTGTGAGGTAGGTGCATATTCTTTTCTCTTCTTCACTCCTTGTGAATATTATACGGTCGTTCATGTCCGTATAAGGAGCCTGAATACCATACTTCTTTCTGTCAGCAAAGTAGTCGGGAGCTTTGGAATATTCATGCTCCAACTTCATCAGTGATTGTAGATGAAGGAGATAGTGAAGTACGCTTGACAAAAACTGTTTATTGTTTCTCATTAGCGTACTAAATGTGTTAAGGAGAAGTGATTGGGAGCAAATGGAAGGTTTCTTGTTTTCTACCTGTGCTAAAATCTTCACAGCAAGACTATGAAAAGTACAACATTCCACTTCCTCTATTCCCAAACGGTCATAAAGTTCCGAGGCTGACTTACGTGTATATGTTACTATCAGCAATTTAGACGGATCAATCTTCCTAATGTCAAGCAGATAGCGAGCCTTGCCGATAATCGTAGATGTTTTGCCACTTCCGGCACTACTGATTACCAGTGTATTGTCTTCCAAGCAAACGATGGCGTCTCGTTGTTGCTTATCCAACGAGTATGAGAGTACGTTGTCGAAATAGTCTTCATACTTAACTAATTGGCTTTTTTCAAACTGTTTGTTATGCTGAGTACGCATACTTTCCATGTCCGTAATAAACGCAAATAGTTCGGGAGCTTTTGGATTGTAGAAGTATTTGGAATTTGCAGCAAAAAGTTTCTTAAAGCTTTCTATTTCAAATGTGTTATGCTGTTGAAATAGTTTTAATTCTGAGAAAGTAAAATAATGGTCTTCATCAAGATAGGTATTTAACTCAGCAACTGCCTTATCGCACCAACTATCCAGATTCTGAATCTCATTATTTATTCTATTGTTTTCCTTATAATGTTTATCTATCGTTGCATAGAATACCATATACTCTCCGATGCCGAATGAATCGAAAAGCTGTTGAGTCATCATTTTGGAAAAACGGAATTTCCGAATTTTCTCAGACAATTCGGCATATTTCGCTCTATACTCTTGTATATCTTGTTCAGAAGCCTGTTTACCGAAGTTTGAGATTGAATCAAATTCGGACATGGCTTCATTCACTATCTTGGACAGTATTTGCCCCTTGCTGCTTAACCGTTTCCGGTATAGCAGAAAAGCAATAATGGCTACAAGAGCGATTGCAAAAATGACAATTTCCATGCAATGAATATTCGTTTTAGATTACATCAGTCTTCGATGGGATAGGTTGCGTCGTAGATTTCTTGCAGGTTGACTCCGTTGTAGCTCCAGCGGGGAGTCGGTTGAACTCCATATTTGGAGTTGAGCAACTTGGTTGTTACTGCTGTCAAGGATGTCTCCTCGCCGAGATATTCAACCTTTTTGTCAGCAATCACAGTAACGGATACAGATGGGTCAGCATTGTACGTTAATATGCTGCCGACAGGAATACCCATCTGGCTGAAATTAAGTGGCGGGCGGTGCTTGGTAGCCTTGCTTTTGGAGGCTATATCGTCAGCATTGAGGTCATTGTTCATTTCGTCAGTGACCTCAGTGGTTATCTCCTTCTCGTTGAAGATTTCAAGAATGGCAATAGCCTGTTCCTTTTTGATTTGGAAAAACTCTCGATTGACATTCAAGCGGTTTGGCTCAAATGCTGTGTGAAGTGCTTTCTCCAGTTTCGCGCAGTTACAAGCCTTGACCTCACAGGCATACTCAACATCAAACGGCACTGGTACGCCAGTTGTATATAGTTCTTTGAGCCGTGCATCAAGCTCGGGTCGCGTTGTCATTCCTATCTTTACCAGACCGGGCATTGCTCGGTTTGAAAGGACATAGACTATTCCAATATGATTATCTTTTGCCATAATGTTATTTGATTAGTTGAGAGAGATTTGACTCGATAGTTTGTATAGCATACGCAATCATGCTACCGGCTTCGTTTACTGTCAAAGGGGACTCTGAACAGATGTTGCAGACACGGGCGATGATTGCACCGTTTTCAGGATTGATTATGAGCCATCCCGGAACTGCTGAACTGTTTATGATGTTGGCTGTCTCAATCGCCTTTTTTATGGATTTCATTGGCACTCTTTCCTCTGTATAGAGTGTAAGGGTGACGACTCCGGTTTCAAGGTTCACCATGAAGTCCGCATCAAGTCTTGCGTCTGCCTGGTCATCAATCTCAGTTGATATTGCAGCATATTCGCTATCGGGTTCACGATGAAATTGATATTCGTATCCGGCTAACTCAATCGCCGTTATGATGTTTCGACAAGTCTCCGGCAACTTGGCGAGGATGTCATTCATACTTTGCTTTGTAGATTTGCCACTTCCTTTCTTCTTACGGGACTTCTCTGGGACAACAGTGTAAAAGACCTTTGCCCATGAAAGAATATCCCCAGCAGGATTTCCAAACTCAACTACGTTACCATCATCATCTGTAATAAATGAGATTTCGGTATCAATTACTTTGACACGAACGGATTGTGACCCATTGAAAAAAGTTATGTAATCAGTAGGCAACGGCTGTATATCCTCATCAACAAACTCTGCAAAGAGGTCAAGATTATCGTTAAGAAGGTTGTAATCGAATGTGAGACCTTCCCCGTCCATGTCAGCGTAGTCTTCAAGTTCATCAGCATCAACGGGTATGAAGAGTTCGTTGCCTTCTCGTTTGATATACGGAATATCTACAGTCTCCGGCAGGTTGTCTTCGCTAATATCTACGTATTCAAAAATGCCCTGCTTACCCTTTACATCAAGTATCGGTTCTTTGAACAGTCGAGCGTTAGCAAGATGGAGGTTATAAACCGGATGCTCAGGATCATCGGAGAATCCTGCCCAGTCAGAAAACTCAACGTCATTTACAGAGCAGCCCACAATATCAACGACACCGATAATAGCACCGGTGGGCATATCCTCTATAAGAGGAACAATACCCAAGTGTTCAGCATTTTCAATGATGAGCTGGTACAAAAGAGGTTGTTTGTCAAAAGACTCCAACATCTTCTTCTTGCCAGTATGGATAAGAACACGCTGAGGAAAGTTCTTCAATCCCCAAGGGCGATTTTCTATATCTTTAATGCCTGCGGCTATGTATTGTGCCCACGGCTGTTGTATGGATAAGCATTTCATAATCAGTTCTTGTTAGTCGTTAAACTCAGGTATCTGGTCAATGTCGAAACCTCCGTCAAGCACAAAGGCGCGGACATATTTAGTTGCCCTGATACCTACCATTGGTGGCGGCACCGGGTGGTCTTCTATATGCTCGATGAAGGCTTTGGCTTGCTGACGGTCGAGAGTCTGCATCAGCGCGTCAAGTCGTCCGCCACGGTTTATGTCTTCATCGGTCGGATGCTGGGCTACAAGATTACGGAGCATATTCTCGTCAATACCCATGCTTCCGGCAAAGCGATGTAGTTGGTCGTTTCGGGCTTCCTCTCTATACTCTACGATATAGTCCATCAGTGTTTTGTCCTGCTCCGGCTGTATGTTGCCGCTCTGAACATCATGCAGGAACAAACCGGCATACTTCTGGTCTTCTACCGAAAGTGTGGCAAATGAGCGGTGAAGTTCATCGCGCAACGGGGCGAGTATCGCCTCTTCCTCCTGATTGTAAAGTGCGGTAATGTACTTCTCAAAGCGGGAGTTCATATAATCTGCGTCGATTTTGCCTGTGGCTTGTTCTACAAGATATGTATCAATCTCGTATGGAACATCATCATCACCTCCGTCACCTCCGCCTCGTTCAGAGAATAGTTCTCTGTAACGCTGGGCGAGTGTGTCATAGGTGTGTTCATCGAATTTGAGCGTCACGCTACGACGGCGAGGATTATTCTCGTCCGGTTCAAAGAAGTAGCGTTTGCGGCTCCATACAAAGCCTTGAAGTCTGGCTGCTTCAAGATGGGCGTTGAGACCTCTCCACTTTTGGGCGAAACGCTGACGCACGGCACGGTCATCGGGCAAAGACGCAAAGTTGGAGATACCCGCTTGATTGAACATATACTCGATTTCGAGGAAATGAGCGTTCATGCCGTTCAGGTTATGTTCGAGTTTCTGAACAAAGAGTTCCAGCGGATTGCCCTCAGCATATAGCTCGACCGCATCATCAATGTTCTTCTTCATTGTGTTGGTCTTGCGGTAGTAGCGGATAATGCCGAATGGCTTATCCGGGCCGAAGATGCGGTTGGTACGCGAGAAACCTTGAATAAGATTTTCGTAGGTCAGAATCTTATCCATATAGAGGGTATTGACCCACTTGCTGTCGAAGCCTGTAAGCATCTGGTCAACCACAATCATAATGTCGAGCTGCTGCTCCCGTGTAATGCGATTGTGAGGTTTCTTGTGGCTCATGCGCTTTGAAACGTCCTTCTTGAAAGCCTGCCATGTTGGGATTGTGTAGTTCACTCCAAACATACGGTTGTAGTCTTCCAAGATTTCCACAAGACCTTCCTCCTTGACCGTTGCACCGCCGTTATTGTCGATTGACGGGTCAAAAATGGCAGTGATTTTAAGGTCAGGCATTTCAGCCTTTATGAGTCTGTAATATTCTATAGCCTCCGGGATTGATGATGTGGCGAAGATGGCATGAAACTTCCTGCCGTGGCTCAGTGTATCAAAGTTTTCTTTGATGTCGCTTACTACAGCCCTGCGGTGTGCCTCGGTCTGATAGATGCTATTGCCAATCATCTATTCGATGCCCATGACATAGCCTCCGGCTTCATCAATGTATGATGCCATAGGCACATCGTTCATGTAGCGGTTATACACCGCTTCCCGCTGTTCGTTACCCCAGACTTCTGCCTCACTGGAAACGTGGCACTTTTCAAGAGCAATGATTTTGCGCAGGTCTTTATCCTTGAATGTGCTGACCTTATAGGGGTCAAAGCCGAGTACATTCTTGTCCCTGATACCATCGGCGATGGTGTATGTGTGAAGCACATTTCCGAAGATGTCACTTGTCTCGGTCATTTTGATGGCGTTGGGACTCTTGATAGGAGTTCCGGTAAAGCCAAAGAACAACGCTTTGGGGAATGTGCGCTTGATGGTAAGGAGCATATCGCCGAATGTAGAGCGATGGCACTCATCAATTATGAACACAATTCGCTTGGAGCGTATCTTATCAAGTCGTTTCGGGTCATAACCACCTTCTTCGCCTCGCTTGTGGTCATAGACCATAGCCATTTTCTGAATGGAGGTTACTATGAGGGTCATGGACTCAGAAATAGATTCAAGCTTTTTCACAAGCGCATCGGTGTTTAAGGTATCCTGCACCGATTCGTTGTCGTTGGCAAATCCACGATACTCGTCAACGCTCTGTATGCCGAGTTCTATGCGGTCCATGAGGAACACGACCTTATCGGCATTGCGGCTCTGCGCTATGAGTTGGGCTGACTTGAATGAGGTCATGGTCTTGCCTGATCCTGTTGTGTGCCAGATGTAGCCGCCGAGGTTCTGAGTGTCGTCCCAGTGCTTCATGGCTACCGCATCGGATATGCGTGAGGCTGCGTAATACTGATAACTGCGCATCACTTTCAGCACTCCGTCGCGGGTATCTGGTACGGTGTAGAAGCCAATCATCTGATGTGCCATAGGGATGGAAAGAAGATTGTCAACAATCTTGTTCCATTCGTTCATAGGCACATTATAGAAGTTTGCCCAATGGAAGTAGAAATCCTTGTTAAACTTACCGTCCGGACCCGGGTTGGCAAAGTATAGGGTTTCTTCGGGTGTCATTGCCACGAAGATTTGCACCATCGAGAAAAGCCCTTGCGAGAAGATGCCCTCATGCGCATACTTCTCTATCTGGTTGGTCGCCTGACTGACAGGGATGCCAGATTTTTTCAACTCGATATGCACTACCGGCATACCGTTGATAAGCAACATCAAGTCGCCACGACGATTGTTGAGTATCGGCGAGGCTGTTGGAAATTTGGGTTGCTGTACTATCTGATAGCGGCTTTGCCCGGCGGCGATTTCCTGAGGGTCGTAAATCTTAACAGTGACCTCTTTACTGTAATGCTCAGTATCATCGGGATTGTCACGCTTGATAGCGGTTTCAACACCATTGATAAACTTGTTTATGGCAAGCGGGGTGCGCAGGTTATTGATGTGGTCAATAATCTGCTGCATCTCGGTATCGGTCAACGGATAGTCACCAAGATGGTCACGGTGGCGGTTGTTCTCAAAGAGAATATCAGCCCAATTCTGTATAAGCTCGTGCTCCGTTGGATAACGGAGTACGTCCTTCTCCCAGCCGCGTGTTTGCAGTTTTTCAATCAGCGCGGCTTCAAATTTGGGTTCACTATCGAAATTAGATTGGCTCATTGGGCAGTGGTGTTTACAAACATCTTGTCGAGACAAGACTGTTTGAGGTTCTGGAGTTTTTCGAGTTTCTTACGCTTCGCGGATATTATCGCATCGAGATTGCGGAAATATTCCCCAATAGCTCGTTGCTCTTTATCATCGCGTGGTATATAAAATTTCATTTGTTTAAGCATCCCATTCGTAATTTGATTTATTGTAGCCCCGGCATTCTTATCTACCTCATGGGAAAATAATATGGTATCAAACAATGCGTTGACAAACGATGGGTACTTAGCTCTGAATCCCGTCATAAATGCTCCGATAACGGTATGAGGCATTGATGAGGTGATTTGACCATGTTTCCCTATTAAGGAAACTGATCCATTTCTAACCACCATTATTATATCTCCTTCTCTTACATTATCTACATTTACACATTTTGGATTAACATATATGTTGTCCGCGTTAACGATGTTTCCTCGTTTTACGTTAGAAGACCTTAATACAAGTGTCCCACTTTCTTGAACATCTGAAGGTGTATATGTTAAACCACCATATATTTCAACAAAGGAAATAAGTTCTTCACAAATCCAATCTTCTGTAAAGTTTCTGAAACGTATTTCGGGAGTTGTTTCTCCGGGCCGAGGGAACATCTTTTGTAGAGAAGCCTGTTTCATCTTCTCCAATCGGGTTATCTCTCGCTCGGTATCGACCAACAACTTATCTATGTTGTCGAAATAGTCGGCAATAGAATCTCGTTCTTCTGCTGTTGATGGGAAGTCTATGTCATATTTTTGAAGGTCTGTTATGCTTACGGCAGCGAGACCTCCGGCATTGACATTCTTTCTGCACCAGTCTCCGAGACCGTAAAAACGGTATAGTAAATACTTGGCTTTCAGCCAAGACCAGCGATTTACGGTTTGAAAAACCGTAAATCGCTGATTCGCAAGCGAATCAGCAATTAGGAGAGCGTGCTCTCCGATTGTGGCGGTTGTCGAGACAATAATGCTCCCGGCAGGGAAAAGTCCGGAGGACTTCACCGCCTCGGGAGTGACGTGTTGTATGGAATCCGCCAATACACGACCATTTTCGCGAATATCCTCCATTCTGAACCAAGGAATTGTGCCGTTAGTCCAAAATGCAGGGTTTGCCTTAGATGGAGTATAGCCGTTGCCCAAAGTGAAAACATCTCTTACTTTGGCTTGCTGCCACTCGTCATCGTAGCCTTTGAAACGTATCTGTGGGGTAAGAGATTTATTCTTCATCTTCTGACTGTTCTTTGAGGTAAAAAATCTCTTTCTGACGCTCTATCTCAGCACGGAGTTGTTCGGGCGAAGGCATATAGGTCATATACTTCGACGCAAACATGTGATTGTTGTCGTGCAGAACCGAATACCGTGCGATGTCCTCGTCTGTATCGTCGCAAAGGAGTATTCCGATGGTGGGATTATCGTCTTTGGCTCGTTTCAGTTCGTCGTACATCCGGATATACATATCCATCTGTCCTACATCCTGATGTTCCACCTTCGATGTCTTTAAGTCGATTAAAACGAAACATTTAAGGATATAATTGTAAAATACGAGGTCTATGTAATAATCCCGTTTTGCGGTATGGATATGCTGCTGGCGGGCAACAAAGGCAAAGCCTTTACCCATCTCCAGAAGGAACCTTTCGAGGTTGTCGATTATAGACTGTTCCAGTTCGGACTCTCTGAATGATGAGTCGGCTGTGAAACCGAGAAATTCTCCGATTACAGGATTCTTTATGAACTCTGCCGGGTCAGGCGACTGTAACGGTGCCGTGAGCTGCAACATCTCTTTCTCTACAAGGTCTTTGCGTTGCGATGCAAGCAGACGGTGATAGTATTGAGAACTGATATTGCGCTGAAGAGTGCGTACTCCCCAATTTTGTTCGGCTGCCTCCTTTTCATACCAGCAGCGGGCATCATCGTTAAGCTCCTGTGTGAGAACAAAGTAATGTGTCCATGACAGCAACTTGTCAGATTTTCCAATCGCTGATTGGAAAATTGAGGGATGCGTCTTGTAGAACTGGACAAAACTGTAAAGATAACTCTTTGAGAACCCCTTGCCGTATGTGGCGGTGAGGCGTTTGGAAAGCTCCTTGATTACGGAAGCACCATATTGGGCGCGGTCTTCACCGTTAAGTTCTTCTTCGGCAATAATCTGTCCTAATTCCCAGTTGCGACGCACAAGGCTCTCGTTTACCTGACGATAGGCACGGTCACGGGCTCCCTCGATGATGGTGGTCGCACGGTTGTATAGAGGCTCTATCACCTCGGGAGCAAGCGTCGGGGTGTTATGTCGAATAATCTTACTCATGGCGAAGCAGTTTTTGGAACTCACGGAGTCCGGCCATATCGTGGTCGGAGCCTGTGAGATTATCAATGAGAGAAGCGAGGGATCGCTCTGAATCGGAAATCTTTCGGTCTATGTCAACAAGTGTCTCGCCGTACTTGTCAGCCAGACCCTTGACCGCCGAGACAAAACCACGTTCCCAAATCATAGGCAGGTCGGCAAGTGACTTTTCAAGACGGACTATGTGCTTTGCATGAAGAAGCGCGAATACATCATCGTCTGAAAGGGTCTCCATCACTTTGAAAGTATCGTGGAGTATCTCGTCCTCATACTGAGAAATAGCCTTTTTCTGTTTCTTTTCGAGGTCAAGAAGTTTGTCCGCCTCGATAAGCCGTCCGTCGAGCGATTCGGGGTCAATCTTCTCTTTGCCGTGTTTCGACTTTATAGCCTTGCACTCGGCTTTAAGGTCTTTAGGAACAAAAGCCGACATGTCGTCTTTAAGCCAGTCTGGTGTGTTAGCGGCGACACCCTCGTATTCCTGAACAATGCCGAGAATTTCCTGAATGTCAGACTGTATTCTGACAAGGTCATTTCTCATGTTTTCAAGTTGACCGAGTTTGTCGGGCAACATATATTCCTGCACTATTTCAAGAGGGAGAACACGACCGATGTAACCGGTCTGAACTTCAACGTCCTTGCCGTCTTTCTTCTTTATCTCATACTTCGGTTCATAGATGCGGGCTGCATGAAGTCCCTCGGACTGGAGGATTTCAAGGTCGCCGGAAATGTCACGCCAATGGTCTTCAAGCAACTGATATGCCGCATAACTGTCAATAAGCGGCTCAAACGGTTTCATCCGTTCAAATAGGTCGTTGGCTACTTCACGGAGCTTGCGGTTGGCATTTACGGTACGGTACTCTGCAAAGATATTGTTATACTGAAGCACAGGCATCTCCTTGAGCATGGCATTATAGCAGTTCAGGAACTCAGCAAACTCACCGTTACTGCTCACTGTGTTGTCAATATCAATCTGACGGAGGCGCGAATACTTCTCATCCACCTGCTCGAATATCTGTGAGCGTAGTGAGGGGAATGCAGTCCAAACATCAGCCAGAGTGTCAATCTCAGAATTGGGAACACCTCCGAACATGGTGGCATATATGTCCCATTGCTCATCAGCATCAGCAGAATTGACGTAACGGGGGATATTAAGGTTGTAGCCGTTTTCGCGTACTTCATCACGGGTGATAAGTCGTGAGAACTTTGGTATCTCTCTGCGCTCGGTGACTGCATCCACAATCTTGCGGATGTCGCGGGCCCGAAGCTGATTGTTCTTGCCAACTTTCTGGAAACCCTTTGAGGCATCCACAATAAGGATGTCGTCACGGTCTCGTTTCTGTTTCAGCACCATGACAATCGTGGGTATGCCGGTGCCAAAGAAGATGTTGGCGGGCAGGCCTATGATTGCGTCTATGTTGTTGCGCTCTATAAGATTTTTGCGGATTTCTTCCTCGCTGCCACCTCTGAAAAGAACACCGTGTGGCAGGACAATAGTCATAATGCCGCCGGGTTTGACATGATAGAGGTCATGGAGAAGAAAAGCAAAGTCTGCCGTTCCTTGTGGAGCAACACCATAGTTTTTATATCGTGGGTCTGTTTTTGATTCTTCTTTCGGAGACCACTCCTGTGAATAAGGCGGGTTGCTGACCACAGCATCGCAATACAATGGGTCGTAGGTTGATGTAGGGTCACTGTCATCGAACCACGGCCAGTCTTCTTCAAGAGTGTCGCCGTTGCGCACGATGATGTTGTCGGGGAGAATACCACGCATTACCAAGTTCATGCGGGTAAGATTGTATGTGGCTTCCTTCAACTCTTGGGCATAATAGACAATCTTGTTTTTGTCCTCGATAAATTTGCCTACGCTACGACCGATATTCAAAAGTAGAGAGCCGGAACCTGATGTTGGGTCATAGATTTTGATTTCATCGGCATTGCGAAGATGATGGGCGACAATTTCGGACATCATCAAAGCAACCTCGTGTGGTGTATAGAACTCTCCGGCTTTCTTCCCGGCATTGGCGGCAAAGTTGGAGATAAGATATTCGTATATGAAACCGAGAACATCGTAGTCCTGAGACCCGTCCGTCGGAATATCTTTTATGAGGTCAAGCAGATTTACTATGGATTTCGTCTGTGCCCCTGTATTATCACCGAGTTTTGAAAGACCGTTTTGCAGAGTATCGAAAATACCGGCATATACTTTGGCATAGGTCGGTTTGATAAGACGGGCAAAACGGTTGAGAGCGTCGCGTACATCGCCGACGGTAAAGGGAGTTTCACGGAGAGGGTTAATCCACGTCGAGAACAAATCGTTGTAGGCAATGAAATAGCCGCGTTTGTCCTGACAGTATTTGACCATTTCATCGTTCTCCTCAACGAGATACTGCTTCATGTCTGCCTCTGACCAACCTTCGGCCTTGAGAAGTTCCACAAGCTTATCGGATATGAATTTATAGAAGATAAAGCCAAGAATATAGTCCTTATATTCGTTAGCCTCAATCTTCGAGCGCATCTTGTTGGCTGATGCCCATATTTTTGAAGCGAGTTGCTGCTTATTCATGATTGCTTAGTGCTTTGTATCAAATCCTTTATATCAACGTCCAATAAATCGGCTATCCGGTTAAGTGTAGGTAAATCCGGCTGGATTGTATTGGTACACCATTTTGATACCGTTGCCACGTTCTTGCCAAGTTCCTCGGAGAGCCACTTACTGGTCTTCTTTTTCTCGCATAGAACTATTTTGAGTCGATTTAGGTCTTTCATTTCAACAAATTTAGTTTTGGTGCAAATTTAATAAAATTTCCTTACAACAACAAAGGCACCCGTATAAAATCGAGTGCCTTGCCATAATTTTTTTGTATTACAACAGGTCGTTATAATGCTTGCGTCTATGCCTTGGGGAAATGGAATGCCATAATTTCAAAGAAAACTTTCTGTTCCGGATCTGTCGGCAGACGGAATGTAAAACTGAATGAGGATTTCTCTCTTTCCCCTTTGAATGATACAAAATACTTGTGTTTAGGAGCCTCTTGCTTAATCGTTTCAAGAACGGAATTAAATTCATTCCCGGCAACAAAAAACATCAATGCGACTTTTGAATCTCGTACCGTCAAGTACCTATCAAAAAGTTGGTCGATTGCCTCGCTGAAAGCCTTAGCTCCATGCCAAATTTTACATTCGGCGATAAACAGATTGGCATTTGTCGCAGAGTCTTTTAAGCATATATCCGTTTTTCCGCCAAAGTTAAATGTTTCACCTGTAACAGTAGCCGAATCATATCGGTCTTCAAGACGGAAAATAAACAAATCTCTTAGAGCTTCCTCTCCTTTATTTATGTATGTGCTTGGCTTACGCTCCATTGCTTGTCCCGCACGATAGAGGGTTTCAAGTATATCGACATACATCCTATCATCCATTGATGGGTATGGCTTATATTCTTGACGTTTTACGTGTGGTTGAGGAACATGCTTTTTCTTTACGGTAGGAACAGGAACTTTGTATGGGACGTCGTTAGGGCTGACGTTTATCGCACGAAAGAAGTCATTTTCTGATAAACATTGATTCTTACGTTTTTGAAATTCTGTTGATATTCTTGAACGTAAGTTGGAGTTAAACTGCTCGACTTCTGGATTTATTGTCAATAACGGTCCAATCTCATTGTCGAAGGCTTTGACTTTATCTCGGTTAAACTGTTCGGGATTATTATCCCAACATTCAAATGTTAGGATCAGTTTCCCGGTGCTCTCATCGACGTGGATTTGTTTTGCCGAAGCACCTCCGATTGTGAATGTATTTGGACGAACGAAAAACAATACTGCATCGCCCTCGAAAGGATAAGATACCTTTATCTCGTACCCTTCATAAATAACTCTGGAATTTCGTCGGTATCCATACATTGCCGCAGTATATGGGTCACATTGTGCCTCTCTCTGTATTTTTCGAGGTTCACGAATTTCTTCCATATCGCGATTTACCTTGATAGGAGTAAGACTGAACTTACTTTCAAGGTAGTCAATGTATTCATCCTCGTTAATATTTAACACGTCGCTCTTAGACAGTCGGGCTATATCTTGAGCCATCTGTCTAACCCGGTCTTCAAAGAACTCAGACCTACTATCGTAAGTTTTAGCCATTTGTATATCAATCCCAGTCATTAAGGTTGGCGATGAAGTCATCAACCGATGATTCATCGAATAGTTCGGGCAGGTCTCCAGTATTGATATGGTAGTCGTAATCGACCATCATATCATCAAAGGGGTTTCCGCTGTATTCTTCAAGTTCAAAATCGTCCATATTCATTTATTGTAGAACCCCATTTCTGTGGCGTACTGATGTCCGTCACAGATGATAATGTCATCATTGACTAAGCAGGTGCTTTGTGTCATGATGTAACGGAAATTTGAAACACCCGCTTCTTTACCTGCTTTTCTCATTGCGTCCAACACCTTTTCACGTGCGCTTTGTGTATCTGTATCCCTCACAGTGAAGACAAAGATATTCTTCATCAAATCATGCGGCTTAATGCTGAGAGAGTTCTTTATCACTCTCATAATGATTTGATGCTCCCTACCTGACAATCCACTACGAGGTATTGCAAGGAAGAAATGATAGTTTTTGGTCTCGTCCATTTACTTTGCGACTTCCTCTTTGAAGCAGTTGGCGGGTTTGAATGACGGGATATTGTGAGCCGGAATGACGAGTGTGGTGTTCTTGCTGATATTGCGGGCGGTCTTTTCGGCTCTCTGCTTCACAACAAATGAGCCGAAGCCACGGAGATAAACATTCTCACCGTGTGCGAGGCTGTCCTTCACAACGGTCATAAACTGTTCTATAACGGTAACAACCGCAGCCTTGTCGATGCCGGTTGTCTTTGCGATTTCACTCGCTATTTCTGCTTTAGTCATTTCGTTGGAATTTTGAGTTGAGAATTTGAATTTCAAACTGCAAAGTTAACAAATTTTCATGGATTTTCAATGTGACGCACTGCTGTCTCAGAAGATTTTAGTAACTTTGCATATTTGATAATCACGGCAATGGCACATAATTACGAAGATATTGTTAGAGAATGGTACAATCGTCTTCGCCCGGCTTTCATGAGGAAACTGACACAGCATTATCCCTCGTTAAGTCTGGGCGACGCTGAGAATTTGTATCAGGACACCTTCATTGCTATTTATGATAACTTGTTGGCAGACCGTGTTAGAGAAGATACTTGCTGGAGTAATTACATCATCACCATTGGTCTTAATCTTGCTAACAAGGAGATTCGCAGAACTACTATTACTGATTATATCGACAGCGGTGAAGATTATGAGTCTAAAGACTCAATAGTAAGAAAGGCGGAGCAAATAATGAAAGATATGCCGGACGAAGAAATGCCCTTGTCAGATAATCTGGAGGTGCAATCTCTTTTAGGCAAAGAGTTAATCCATACTCCTGAACCCTGTGCTTCAATCATTAAGTTCTTCTATTATGAGAATATGAGCATGGAGGAAATAGCAGAAGAGGTTGGATACCGGAATGCCCAGACTGCCAAAGCAAAGAAAAGTCAGTGTATGACCGATTTGATAAAAAGGGTTACGGACGCCCTTAATCGTGCCGGCTTTGATATAAAACCTAAAAAGAGGAATAGAAATGGAAAGAATTGATTTATTTGATAGATACATCAAGGGAGAACTTTCCGAAGAGGATAATCGTAAGTTCAAGGAAAGTCTTGAATTAGATGAAGATTTTGCATCTGACTTCCGGATCTATTCATTGTCTGTGATTGGTATTTGCAAGGAGGCCGAACAAGATAATGCCGACTTTGGTAGTGCTATGAAGCATCTCACCAAAGAGCAACTGTTTGATATTATTGGACGCAAGGAGAAACCGGTTAGCCGAGAGGACATTATAAACAGGCTACAGCCTCGAATCGTGCTTAACAGAGCGCAACGAACTGAATTGTCTGGAGCTGCCGCACTTAATGATACAGATGAGGAGGACTATAGAGAGGAGGAATCCGAATGCGCTGAAGAAAAGACTTCAGAAACGAACAAACAAAAAGGTTCCGACAATTCGCTACAACGGTTTACTCTGATTTTTATATTCATCATTATACTTCTGATAATCATTAGTATATTGATGTAATCAACATTGCCATGAGAGAAAGCGGGCTGAGCGGCAAATACAAGATTAAGATTGTCAGTTTTTACTGCCTGATAATCTTGATGCTGCTGGGGTGGATTGGTCTGTCCGTACTCTTTGCATTTTGGATTCTATCTTTTGGTAGCAGTAACGGTCGATTATTTGTTTTGGCATTACTGCCAGTCTTATATGCTTTGTTTGCCATTGTGGTATTCCTTACATATAAGCCATATAGGACAAAAGGCATTTCGGTAACGCACCATACCGCTCCACAATTATTTGAACTTATTGAAAGTTCAGCTAAAAGAGTAGGCTTTACCGGTAATATTGAAGATGTCACTCTCACCCCGGGAATGTCTGTCAGTGTCTATTATGACCCGAACCTCTTTAATTTCTTCTTTGACTCTAACGCCAAACTTTATATTGGGGTTTCTCTATGCAATGTTCTGTCACAGGATGAATTAGGTGCGGTAGTAGGTCACGAACTGGCGCATTTCGCTCAGCCACAGACAAAGTACAAGGCATATCTTGCAAGAATATCTAATATTGCTTCAAGATTAGGCAAAAATGGAGTATTTGGCTCAGATGAGGGTTTTAATCCCGCATTTTTCGGCTTTTATGCGTGGCCGGCTCGTCTTTTTTGTCGTTGCTTTAATTATATCTTTGAGACCATTTTCGATGTAAATTCGTCGGATTACTTGGAGGTCACTGCGGATATGGAAATAGATGCAGACAAGGTAGCAGCCCATGCTTTCGGACCGGATAAAATGTTATCGGCGTTATGTAAATCATCTGGTATATCAGACAGACTTATTATTTATAAGCTTCTTATACTTCCGTATCTTTCAAGCCTTGGATACCGCTGTGATGGCTTTTGGAAGACATTTGAATCCACATCGCCCCTCTTCATGGCGATTGATGGATTGGAAATTAGTGACAATCAGCCATTATTAGGATTGAATCGAACGCAGTTTGATTTATCTGAATGTGTATTGGCATTGAGACTTGAAGCTCTTGAGAATCTTTCATCTGGGTCAGTTTTCCATAATACGGCATCCAATCCTTCGATAGATGTAATGCCTGATACTATTGTTAAAAAGATGGACGATTTTCTATGCCGTAAGTATGGGCAGACAACGGGTATTAAGGTTGGTCGTATCAGATACTATGAAATAATAAACAGCCTAAGAAACGGCTTATTTGCAGATGTTCATTCGATGAACGAGGCGTTTGTTGTTGTAAAGGAGTTGTTTGAAGATATGCAGCAGAATAAATCAGGTTCTTTACAAACTTTTATGCCTGAAGGTGAAATCCCGTCTTGTGATGTGGTGCCACAGCCGATAATCAGACAGGCGTCCGAGGTCATTTATTCATCAGATATAGAACATTGTCCCGTCTGTGGTCATGAGGTAAGTAGTGATACTAAAGTCTGTCCTCATTGCCACGAGATAATATCTGAATAGCATTTACCTTTTTATTGCCGCGGGATTATCTGAAAAACAATATATAGTATCAGATATGACAAAATCGGTAATTATATCGTTGCCTATTTCCATTAGGCCAACGAGAAAGGTTGAAGTCCAGCTCCCTATTGATGATAATAAGGTGTCTGGATTCGAGCGCGGACATTGTCCGACGTGCAGTAGCTGTTATCCTTTGGACGATTTTATAGAATGCTGTGAACGTCAAGCAAAGGCTATGACACTTATAGACGAAGAAAGTAGCTCTGTGATAGATAGTCACATCGGTGGTTTGATGGCATCAATTATGTCGGAAGTATCAAAGAGAAAGCATATCTCAGCGGAACAACTGAGAATGTATATGGATTGTTTCAGTTACATACTTCTTGCTGATGGTTTCAGTTTCGAGGAGATACTTAAAATGCGTCCTAACATATCCCGAACAATACAAGACCTATATCCATCTATCATTAAAGACTAATTTTCTCATTTACCTTTGCCTCGTGTGGGTATTACCATACAGAAACAATAAACAACGACATTATGATTGAGTTACTTATCGTAGGTGGACTTTCATACGGCTTTATGAAGCTCTGCAAAAAAGGCGGCAAGGCAATAGCCGATACCAAATTCTCCAAAACATGCCCTTGCTGTGGCACAAAAGTGGCACCTGATGGGGATTCAGCCTCTACTCTTTATTGGCAAGGGACAGGAGGAAGACCTGCATACTGGTACACCTGCCCCAAATGCCACCATAAGTTCAACAATGCCCCGTGGTAGCCAATTCTGGTAAAAGTTAGGCGATTGCGTTAATAAATCTTTAACAACAGCCCTCATGTTTGGCAAATTATTCGTAAATTTGCATACTTGGAGACGAATAAGCTTTTGCGTTGTGCGCTCTCTTGGAGAAGATTGCGTCTCGCAACAGCCGGATCCAGTACAAACATACAAAGGTGTTATTCGCCGACTGTCTTCTACATTCAAACTTGGCCGTCTGAAACGAGATGAAGATGATCGAATGATAGCACCTGCATCTGTTGCATATAGCCGCCAACAAAGTTGGCGCTTCTATACGCTTCATGGTGTGGGGCTGTTGTTTTATCCATCTCGTAGGCAAGCCAAGGCCTGAATGTAGGATTTAGCAGCGTTAGCCCCACACTTTTTTAAGGACCAAAAACCTTCTCAAATTCATAGTAAACCAATGAACGAATCTAAGAAATTAAGGACTGTCTTACTTTGGGCTTTATTGCCCATAGTATGCTTTGCGTGTGCCATACCCTTTACAAATTGGTTTGCATCAGAAAATGGTGTCAAATCATCTGTGAAATATGATAATATAGCATGGGGTAAGGTAATTGCCTCAAGTCCTGATATTGTCTTTCAGGATGTTGATAGTATAAAGTATTATGGATGGCAAAAAAGAGTCTTAATGAAAAAGGATTCAGTTGTTGCTGCCGACATAACACACCTGTTCCCGGCGGCTGGTGTTAGAAAACTCACTGTCTTAAATAAGGATAAGAGTTATCTTAATCCAGTGTTTGAGGTTTGGAATAATAATGGTACCTTGTATATTGGCTGGATTGCCAGACAGAAAAACGGCAATTTCATATTAAAAGTAACAGAATCAGAAGAAGGTAAAATCATACCCATTGGCAATTTTGCCGGAAGAATGAATTTACCAATCGAGCAGGGTATAAATAAGCCTTTGACAACTATGAATGTTGTAGCAATAGTTACACTGTTATTCTGTATATTAGGCTTTGGCCTTATCATAACAAAAGATTCGAGTGATTCAAATCAGGGTTGGCTTGCTATTGTATCTGGTGGTTCTGCACTATTGCCTCTTGCATATGTTGGTCTATGGGTATTGGATTGGTGGCAGTTTGAGGGGAGCATTTATAATTATCCGGAATGGATTGTCATCGCATGGTTAATTAGCGAGATTGGATTGCTTTCAGGTGTGATTTTCAGACTATCCGAGACCATTGAAACTCCGATTGGAAATATATTTGAGCGTAATATTAACAAGCTCAAAAATAGAATATCACCTGCCGGGGATTGGAAAGAAGTTAATGGGAATGACAAAATTATAATTAACGGAGATGGGTCAATGTTTTACACGATGTCGGAAAACACATCTAAACTTGAGTTTAGGATTGGAGACAATGGCAGCATCATCGCATCGGACGATAATGGCAGAATATATGTGGCTAATTATGAAGTACATCCGGCTTCCCCAACATGGAACCCTGTAATGAGGCTTTCATTTAATGGGAAAACTTTTACAAGGAATGGTCAATCCTATGAATCTTCAGCTGAATATTATATTAAGAACAACAAAAAGAATGACGTGCGCAATGGACTTGTAAAGGCTCTCCGTCTTCCCGATAAAGATGGGAGTTGGGGATGGGCTGTTGTCAGTGCTATTGTTGTAATATTTTTAGGCATGGGACTTCCTAAAATGATTACTCATACTGTATATAATTTTGATGGTATTATAGGTGTAGGTTTCTCATGCGCATTCTTCCTATATGCCATATATGGAGTGATATGGAACCTATGGCTTATCTTTGTAGGTAGAAAACGCAAAGAGAACTTCAATAATAGCTTTGACCAAGCATATTCAAAACTTCAACAGCCTGAGCTGACAGAATATCTCAGAAGTGCTATTAAAAATCAAGGTCTTAGCATTGAAGAATGGAAGTCGCAGAACAATGTCAATGATTAAAAACCATACGAAAAACCAAACGATGAAACTGTATAAAATCAAAAAGGCAATAGCTGTTATGTGTTGCGCTTTTGTTGTAGCATTCTATGTTTCAGCACAAGAAACCCAAAAGGTAACAGAAATCATGATTGTTGAGGACTCTGCCCCCGACAATGTGAAAGTAAACGGGAAGAACACTTCTGTTTATCAGTTGCAGTCTCTTGATTCCGAACCTGAATATCCGGGAGGTGTGAATGGACTTATGTCTTTCATCTCTCAAAATTTGGTCTATCCGGAATCTGCGATGGAACACAGTATTCAAGGTCGTGTGGTAATCAAATTCGTCGTGACAAAGGACGGAAATGTAGCAAACGCAGAGGTTGTGAAATCTGTTGACCCTGCACTTGATGCAGAAGCATTACGTGTAGTTGGCTTGATAAAAGGTTTCACTCCCGGCGTATTTGATGGCAAGAAGGTTGATGTGTGGTACACCCTTCCTCTAAATTTCAAGCTGCAAGATGACGTTCCCGATATTGAAGATTTTGATGCAGTGGCGATTGACTCCATCGGCTATCAGGAAATGATGGATTTAGGGCTAAAGGCTCAGAGTGAGAATAATCTTGCCCATGCTACCGCCTATTTCAAGGAGGCATATCACATCAACCCATACAGCATTGACCCTCTTGAACGAATAGTAAAACTGAATAACCCTAACGGCAAATCAGACTTAAACTATGAGATTTATGAATATGGTGTTGATCAATTAACACGTTGGAATCAGCTCAACGGCACAGGGAATAGCGCAATATTCCCGATGGAATGGCTTGCCGGAGAGATGCAGAAGATTAACAAGGATGACCTATATCCTCAATTTGCCTTGTTATGGACATATCTTCAGGCTCCGTCGATGATACTGAGAACAAGAGCCAGCGATTTGATTGATAAACTGATTCCGTTGTGCGAGGAGCACGGATTATGGGATCAATATGGTCATATAATGTCGCTCAAAACCTTCTTTCTAACTAATGAGGACGATATTATATCGCTCTATGAGCCTAATGTCGATAAGTTGAAAAGGAGTCCGCAAGGCTCTGGTGCTCTTGCCATACTCAGCCGCATTTATTCAGAGAAAAAAGGTGATGCAGTTAAGGCTGAAAAGTATATGAAGATGGCAGAAGAGGCAGACCCTGAAAGAATTGAATTGCCTAAATGGTTAGAGTGATTTTATCATTTACCTTTTGCTCATCCGGATATTATAAGATGAACGCAAAACTCAAAAAGTTATGAATTTATCATTAAAAACAATCGGTAAAGTTTCCTTGCAATGTGTAAACATTCTTTGGAAACTTGGTCTCGGGGCCATTGGTATTGCAGCAGTCTTTTTTATCGTATTCCTTGCAAAAGAGATACATAGAGAAGATATGTCAGGAGGTAGTCAATTAAGTGATTATGTCATTGAGTATAAAAAAGACGGCTATGTCTCGCTTTATAATCAACGAGACAAGGAATTTACTCTTGAAAGATTAGATTGGATTAGTCATGGCTTAGAAGACAGTAACATTGCTGTATATAGCAAGAATCTGAAAAGAGGGTTCTTTGATTATAATACGGGTAAGCCTCTTACAGACCCTATCTATGATAAGGCATGGAATTTCTATGAGGGAATTGGTACAGTAGAAAAGGACGGTTATGTCTCTTTCATAAATACTGACTTTCAACCCGCTTTTCCACAGAAGTTCAAGTTGGTAAGGGCATCTGATTCTTGGCCCGAAGCAATACGTTTTAGGGATGGTCAATGTGTATTGGCTCTCACTCCGGATTCAATCGGTGTTATTGATAAAAATGGCAACTGGATCTTAGAACCCAAATATCAATTAGTTTCAGACCTTTCTACTGACCGTTGCAGAATTGTAAGTATAAATGGACTCGCAGGAGTCGTGGATTATAAGGGGAAAGTAATACTAGAACCAATATATGATGCTGTTAGGTTGCCGAACAAAGGTGTCGCGAATGTAGTCAAAGACGGAAGTCAAAAACAGATTACTTACAGCGGAACCGTTTTAAGAGATTTTGTATTTGACAATGTAAGAGACTTTGTAGAACCGGCAAGTGATGAGTTTACATTGTATGAAATCAATGATAAATACGGTGTTATGAGGTCACGTACTTGCGAGGTTGTTATACCGGCTTTATATGAAGATATAAGGTATCTATCAGGAAATCGTTTTATGGCAATGCTTCCGGCAACTGATGATATTTCTTCAACACCGGAATCGTACTCATCATCATGGATAGTTCTGGATGACCATAACAATATATTATCCGGAAAGAAATGAAAAGCATATATATTGGAGGCATAGGAATCTCTGCTATGCTGTTGCTAATTGGCTGTTCCGGGAAGCCCTCTTCTCAACAGTCTGTAAAAGAGAATGACAAAGAATGCGTTGCGTCGATTGATGGTATAGAAATATTGCGAGAGGTCGTTGATTCGGCAAAAGATGAATATGATATTGCAGAAGTAGCCCTATGGTTACGAAATAAGGATACTGGCGCAGAAACCAAAATCCTTCAGACTGTTCGACCGGATTGGCACTGTTGGTATATGTCAGATGGAACTGAGTTCTATCCTGTTCCATTTGATTCACTGCTTGTGGCATCAAGGGTTTATATTCATAATATAGAGCCACTTCAGTTGATTGTAGAAGGGTGTCCCGACTGTCGAAATGAATTTTCATATTTCGTGGATGTTCCTTCTCGTAAAGCGTGGTATGTCCCCGCAAATAGTGGCTATATAGGGGGAACAGAAGAAGGATATATGATATTTCGCTCCTATCGCTATGTGTCGGATCCGGACATTGCGGGTCGATATACATTCTTACAGGTCTTTGACGAAACCGGATGTATGGTTGACTCTCTTGACCTCGAACACGTTAAATTATCAGCATACAAAAATGAAGAAAATAAAAACTAAGAAGATTGTTCTCTTCGCCGGTGTTTGTTTATTAGTTGTTATTGGTATTATTGTGACCTGCCATGTGCTTGTTGTAAACAATGCTAAAGGTAGAACTTACGATAATGTCGCTGACATACCTAAAAAAGAAATCGGCTTGTTGCTGGGTACATCTCCTATAACACCCCAAGGTGGGCATAATTTCTATTTTGACAACAGAATTAAGGCTGCCTCCGACCTATATCATGCGGGAAAAATTAAGAAAATTCTCGCAAGCGGAGGTGATTATTCTTTAACTGAAAAGCATGGGTGTGACGAGCCAACTGCCATGAGAGATTCATTAGTTGCCTATGGAGTGCCGGATACCTGTATAATTGAACATTGGCAAGGATGGAGGACTATAAATTCCATAGAAGCAGTGAGAGACCTATACGACTTTGATAATATTACGATAATCTCTCAAAAATATCATAATGAGAGAGCATTATATCAAGCAGACCACCTCGGTATCACAGCCATTGGATATAATGCAGAACCTTCCCCAATAAGACGTAATCGTATTAAAAACACAATTCGCGAATATTTCGCAAGGGTTAAGTTATTCCTTGATCTAATGTAAATCGCTGAATTTCGGAACGAATACCGCGCACAACGCCGCCTGTGGCGGCCGAAATTTTTGACGAAAACGAGCGGGCGACTTCATCACGAGGTCGTCCGCTCTGACTATGAAATCTATTGTTATGCTGTAATTCTTTCTTTGATTAGGTGGGTGTTGGCGTTGATGAGTCTGATTATCCGGTCGTGGTACTCGGTGTTCTGATTGCAGACTCCTCTTGACTGAACCACCTTTAAGGTTTTGAGGTCAACCTCGATGGTCTCTATTATCCTGCCGTCTATCCTCGCTGAGAAGATAAGGCTGTCCTCACGCTGGTCGTAGGCTGCACTGAATAGACATATATGCTGACTTTCAGCCTCTTGTCGGTATTCCTCAACGCTCTCCAATACCTTGACCTCAATCTCTCCGTCGTTGATACGGATGCCAAAGAATTTCTCTTTCTGCTCTTTGAAACTCGCTTCCCTCTCTTGGGCTTTGCGGATGTCCTCGGCTTTCTTCGCCTTCTCTTGGATAGTTTGGAGTTTTCTCACAAATCGGTCGTGTTCCTCTTGTAGATTGGCGGGGCAGATGTACTTGGGAGATTGTATGTCCCTGCCACAACGCTCCAACATCTTTATGTAGTCTATCCACATCTGCGAGTTATTTACCTTGTAGCCATTGCGGTTGGCTATCTTGATAGTGTTCCAATATCTATCAATGTCCTCCTTGTAGGTAGGTCTTACACAAAGGTATCGGAGCAATTCTATCTCGTTGGATTTCATCAGTGTCTCCGCCTTGGGGTTGGTCAGCAACTCTTGGAATAGAGTCACGGGGTGGATATGGTGGCAACTGCCTTTGAAACCATTGCGCTTGATTGTGTCCGTGACTTTGATGTGGGGATAAATCCATTCATCGGATATGCGTTGGAAGGCTTCGTTGTCATGCCTTATCTCCAATGGAGAGCCAAAGGCGAAACTGTCTATGTAGTGTCCGAGAGTTCTCTGCAATCCCACTACGGTGGTATTGCCTTTGGGGTCAATCCAATAACTGCCGATTTCAAGATAGGCTGGCTTTGCCTTCATTCCCTTGCGCATTTCAACAATCATCAGGAACATTCTGACTACCTGATAACCCTCCATAGTGGTGATTACGTTGAAATAGGACTTATCGCGGATAACTCGGTCTTTGGTGTCCTTGATTTCAATCTGAGTGCCACATTCGGGACATAGGCACATTCCGTTTCTTGTTTCCAACCACTCGTGACCGCATTTCATGCAGGTACACATTCCGGATTTAAGTCTGTATCCGTAGTGATTGATAGTAGTGTTGAGGGCCCAATTCTTTTGGGGAGTGGTGAGCGGGCGAAGTCGCCCGTTCAGTTCCACTATATGCTTCTCTCTTAAATTTCTTGGTCTCATAGTCTTGGGGGTGTTTAGAGTTTATCAAAAAGGTTGGGGATTGAGTCAATCTCTGCTCCGGCTTTGGGAGCGGTGGCGGTCGGTTTGGGTTGAGCCTTCGGCTGAGATTGTCTGCGGAGTTCTCGGAGTTGTTCCTGCTTGAACTGCTCCATAGCCTGCTCTTTGAGTTCGGCTTTATCTTCCTCGGTGAGCTGGTCTTTGGAGATTACCACCTTGCAGTTGATAGGCTTGCCGATTTCCTCTGCGGTGCAGTCGCCATCCCAATAGTGTATGGCAAGCGAAAATACCTCATCGTTGGTCATTACGCTGACGCCTTGACGCTTGACCTCATTGAGAATGAACTGACAACACTCAGTAAGGGACTTGGATGGGTCTGCATAGCGGATAGCGAAAAGATTGTCGCTCTCTGCACGGCTATCAAGATAGTTGCGGACAGCCTCGATAAAATTCTCAGATGATTTCATAGTCGTATGTTTTAGAAAGTTAATACCCAATAGATTATCGCTATTACTGTCAGTATGGAGATTAACCACCCCACACCTCTGAATATCGGTCGGACTACCACCCACATCACCACTGCCACAACTAAGCCGATGATTGCACCTACCACATTCGCCACCACTTTAATTATGCGGTATTGATGGGAGGTTTGGTGAGTCTTGCCTCGACCTGAATTTCTAATATGTTGATTTGTAGCTGTCATATCGGTGGGTGCTTTTTTTTTAACCATGCGTCCAATGACGGTGTGGCTGTATGAGTTGCTCGACGCCTCAATGTCGTGTGGCGACAAAAAGGACGGTTCAGGCAGGCTGGAACAAATACTACCTCCGCAGGAGTGTGGAGATTTTTCCGAGACTGAATGAACCGTCCTTAGCCACACGTTACATCTGGCGAGCGACTTATACTTGCCCATCCGTTAATTGATGCCTTGATTGAATGGCACCCCCGGTATGACAGCACAAAGCGGCATATCTGTCGGCAATCCTTCTATTGCCGATGGACTATGAAATCACTGAAAAAAAAGAAAAGGGTCAGCCCCAATAAGGCGAAGTCTATGCCAATGCAGTGAGGAACGAGCAAATCGGCATAGTCTTCGACAGGTGGCTGCAAATAAGCGATGAGTGGCGGAACGGTCGGAAAAATCCTTGCGAGGCAATGCGGCCCGGAATACGGACAGTTGCCATTACAGTCTTATGGTATCAGGCAGCGTCCCCGATGCCCACCATAAGGCGATGGCGGCTGTCGGTGTTCAGCATTGCCCATAGGCGTAATGCGGTCAAGGGGTGTCAGTGCTTGCACCGTCACCTATTGACGGCATAACGCCGCCAACACGGAAGACCGCTCCGCCTCTCATTGCTTTCAATAGTGAACATTAAATTATAATTCCGGGAGTTTATTAGAAGGAGCAAAGTCTCTGTAATGAAATCTTCTGAGAAATCGGTCAACGTCTTCCTGAGTGTACCAATATTTATCTCCATGACGAGAGTAACCTATATATCCGTTATCCCGTAATTTTTTAAGATACTCGGTCTTTATATTCAAGAGTTCCATTATCTCTCGATTATTATAGACTCGATATTTTTTAGAGGGAGGGCCTGAACAGCCCGATTCGAGCAACGTGAGTATTCGACGAAGAATCTCACTGTCGTTGAGAGTACATTTATTTTGTAACATATTGGGTGGGTTTAGTGGGTGTTTTGCCATGAACACGTGATTATCAAGACAGCCTTTATTCCGGACTAAAGGCTGTCATTATTGCATCCGTGTATGGCGGGGATTGTTGGAGGCATTTTGCTGGATTACCGCCTCTGGTTTTGAACGTGTAACAAAAGAAGTATTAAAATTGATTGCTGAAAGTCAGCGATTTCCCTATATGTCCCACACGTTCCCCAACATGTCCCAACTTGCGAAATTGCCGTAAACAAACAGTGTGGGTCTCGTTGTTTCATAATCGAAACCGGCACGAAACCGCTACGGTTGAAAAGCGATTTATTGGTCTGAGTCGCGAATCAGAATGACCGATGGATTGCACCCGTCAAAAAGTAAAAGCGGAAAACCCCAACTCCCTATATTTAGGATTGAATTAAAAATATCCCGAAAGACTATGTTCTCCGGGACGGCTAAAACTATGCCCAATTTTCAGACAGATGAATGTCTTAAAAAATCTTAAATATCAAGGAAAATACAGGGAACTACCCGAGGTAGTACCTAAGTAGATTTTATGGGATTGGCGAAATTCGTGGCGTAAATCACTAAATCCAAAGATAATATGAAAACAAAAACGCCACAAATTACATCTGTCGAGTTCGACATTCTCCACCAGATGCTGACCGAGATTCGCCGGGAAGTACGAGACCTCAAAGATGGGGTTCATAACAGAATCGACCATGCGGTCAAGTCCGTCAAAGATGCCTTTCAGGGCTTCGGTATTCTCGATCCCGAGGAAGAAATGTGGACTGAGAAACAGGTCTGTGAGAGATACCATGTTGACCGCAAAACGATGTACCGTCATCGTAAGGCCGGAAGAATTACCGGCTATAAGTCAAATAAGGGCACTAACAGCAAGATTTCATACCGCAAGGCTGATGTAATCGAGTTGTTTTCTACTCTCAATGCGTGACACACACTACACACACAATAAATATCGCGTCGGCAACGGCGCAAGTTTCTAACCCAAAACACTTTTTAATTTATGGCAAAAGACCAGAATTTAGAAGAAGTCCTTATCGCCCGTAACAACGAAACCGGCGAGGTAGGCGCAGTAACCGGACTCAAAGAGGACGGCACACCCCAAATGACCGATGTAAAATCGGCGAAACTCTCTGACCTCGTGAAATTCCAGAAAGGTCAGAACCCCATCGAGGCATTCCTGTCGAACTTTGTTCGTCAGTGCCAGAACCCCACGACATTCGGATTCTTCCGTGTCCCCGCTGACCGATACGATACTGTCGGCACCGTAATCGGCGACCTCGCCAAAGACCCTGAGGCTAATGCCGAGATGCTCAAAAACAACAAGGTCGAACTTCCGACAGCAGAGCAGAAAGTCGAACAGCCCCAGCAGGCAGCGGCACCGGCGGAGCAGCCCGCTCAGGCAGCAGCCACAGACAATGCCCAGGCTCCCGATAAGGAGGTAAAACACTCCGCAATCGACGAAAGCAAAATCGACTGGGCAAGCCTCAAAGAGAAATGGGGCATCGACCGCGATGCGCTTGAAAAGAGCGGCGACCTGAAGGAGATGCTCTACAACCGCAAGTCGAAGCTCGTCACCGTGACACCGACATTCGCCGGCGAGAAGTTCCCCATCGACGCCCGCCTCTCATTCCGCACGGATCCCGACGGCAACGTGAAGGTCGTTCCTCACTTCATTCACCGCGAGCCCAAGCTCGACCAGAAGTTCGAGGGCTACGAGTTCACCAAGGAAGACAAGGCAGCGCTCCGCGAGACCGGTAATCTCGGCAAGGTCGTGGAACTTACCGACAAGAACGGCAACAAGGTCCCCTCCTATGTCAGCATCGACCGCCTGACCAACGAGGTGGTATCCGTCCCCGCCAAGGATGTTTTCATCCGCGACACCATCGGGCAGACCAAACTGACCATCGCCGAAGTGATGCAGCTCAAAGAAGGCAAGGCACTTCCACCCAAGGAAATCTCAGACAAGAACGGGAGAACCTACAATGTCGTGCTTCAGGTCTCGGCAGACCGCAAGGGCGTCGAGTTTGTTCCCGGCGGTGCCCGACGCATGGAGCAGAAGGAGCAGCACCAGCAGTCCAACGGTCAGCAGCAGTCTTCGTGGCTCACTAAGGACGGGCAGATCAAGCCCATCACCAAATGGGCCGGAATCCCGATGACACCTCAGCAGCAGGCTGACTATGCCGCCGGCAAGGTGGTGGTCATGACGGACATGGTTGACAAAAAGGGACAGCCCTGTACTGTCTATCTCCAGTTCAACCCCGCAAAACAGCGTCCCACCACATCGCTCAACGACCCGCGTGTCAAGGTCGCCGAAGAGTCCAAGACCCAGAAAGCGGTCAACAACGACGGTCTGACTAACGAGGCTACAAAACACGTCGCCGAGCCGCTCCAGAAGTATCAGACCGAGCCAAAGAACAAGGTTCAGCAGGAGCAGCAGCGCAAGCCCAAGGGTCCCAGAATGTGACCCGTCGCTGACGCAATCCGGATAAAATAGCGGAGGGAGGTCCGGAACTCCCGATGCTTTTTCTCCAAAACCACTGAATCCAAAATATCCACAATTTAAGATGTTAAAAATGAAACAGAAAAATCTCATAACGGTCGTGACCGACAACCAGCTCACGGCTGACACCATCGCCAAGGCTATTGGCGCAACCGAAAAGCACGACGGCTACTATCTCGGCAACGGGTATGCCGTGACATGGACGAACGGTCGCGTCATCGAGGCAACTTTCTCTCACGATGAGAGTTTTGTTCTCTCCACCTCAATGGACTGCCGACTTGTCTATGCGCATAACTTCAAGTTTGCAATGCGCAACTATGACAATCTTGTCGGCTACAACAAGAGCGAGCAGGATGCAAAGCAGCTCGCCACTATCAAGGCTCTCTGGGAGATGAGCAGTACAATCGTCAATGCCATGATTCCCGACACTCACGGTGATCTGGACTTCCTGAACCTGTACTACTTTCTCGCTGTGCCGAGAGAGGTACGTCGAGCATGGCTTCCCATGCTGACCAAAGGTGCTATCCGCCACGGCGTGATGCACGGGCCGTCTGACCGCAAGGAGTATGAGACATGGCTGGCGGAAACAATCTACAATCATCTTATCAAGGTGAACAATGAGAGCCTGCCTCTTGAAGGTGCTCCTATCGTTGAGGAAGTAACTATCGACGAGGCCGCTAAAATTGCTGAAAGCGTCGGTGTTGAGCCTCCCAAAGAAGGAGACTATGGTGTAGGCGACAAATATATTGCCATCTTCACTGAGCATAAGCCTCTCTACAACGTGAACGGCCTTCTGGTGGATGCTGCCACTGAACTCGATTTCAACCATGAGCAGACTATCCAGACCGCCTACAATCTCTATGCGAAAAAACTGATTTCCTATCCGCTGGCTATGCAGAACACTATCCCCACCGGAGTCTGGAACATGATGCGTCGCAACAAGGAGATTCTGCGCTACAACAGCAAGTGGGGCAAGTCCGTATCGAAGGGCAAACCGTCCCGCCGCCACAACTTCCGCATGGGAGAAAGCATCTACAACGGTCACGGTATCGTTACCACCGGACTTCATCCCATCGACCTGAGCCATGATGAAGAAAAGCTCTACAATATGATTGTGAAGCGAGTCATCGAGGCACTCACTCCGACGGCTGCGGAAATCAAGGCTACCCGCAAGAAAAATCGCAAAAACAAGCAGTCAAAGGTTAAAACTGCCTGACTGCCACCACAAATACAAACAATATCCTTTCCCGAGTCCCAAAGTTTTATTAACTTTGCACTAATTCAACGTCATACTGTTTTTGTTTCATTTTTGACGTGGATTTAGTGGTTGGACATCGGGAGGGATCCCGATGTCCTTTTTTCACACACATATATCATACACACACCGAGGACGCCGGTAAACCACTAATCCCGAATTCCCAATGAAACAAAATGTTGAATCAAGGGGGCTGGACGACTACCGCGTCTATCTCCAAGGTCATCTGCGTGACCATTATTTCCCGCAACGTAATAATAAGAAGTTCATAGAGCAGCGTGTCGAAGATGCCTATGACCGATTTGTGACTCTGCGACTGGAAGGCAGGTCAGTTCCATTCGCCGAAGAAATGGCTATGCGTACCCTGCTTGACGGTCTTTATGTTTCCCGATATGACATTATATATAATGTGGTTGAGGAAAACTCCTCCATAGGTATGCGTCTGCCAGAAGAATACTGGCCGAAGTTTACTGTGCATCTTCTCGGTTTGCAACCTATCCGAGAAATACTCGACCATTACGAGGTCAACGGGGATTTTCTCAGTCGAGAGACACATCAGCCTATGCTGATTGAATTGCTTGGTACAATCTCTGAAATACTTGACGGCTATGAGTTATAACCGTTTGCAGACTATGCGCAACAATATCGAGGCGATAAGGCTTGCCTTTCGGCTCGGTGTTGAGCGCCGGGGACCTGACGCTCAGGAGGTACAGGTCTTACAGAGATATGCCGGATTCGGAGGGCTGAAGTGTATTCTCAACGATGCCAACGAGTTGGCGGATGCTGCCAAGTGGAGCAAGTCGGATATTGAGCTGTTCGCGCCTACGGTAGAACTGCGTCGCCTTATCCATGACTATTCGCATGACGACAAGGAGTTTAACCGCTACATGGAGTCACTGAAAGCGTCAACGCTGACGGCTTTCTACACCGATGACCGCATTGTGAATGCTATCGCTGATGCTCTGAAATATCAAGGCATTGAGGTTAAAAAGTTTCTGGAGCCGGCGGCTGGTCAGGGTGTTTTTGTTGATTCATTCCTGCGTACTTATCCCGGCTCCGAAGTGCTTTCTTTTGAGAAAGATTTGCTGACAGGCAAAATCTTACAGGCGTTGCACCCGTCCACAACGGTAAATATCGAGGGCTTTGAGCGCATCGACCCCGATTTCAACGGCTATTTCGATGTTGCAGCATCCAATGTGCCTTTTGGTGATTTCGCAGTGGCAGACCCGGCTTATGCCGTTAGCAAGGAGATTGGCTACCGTCAGGCGGCAAAGTCGTTGCACAATTACTTCTTTCTCAAAGGTCTCGACCAAGTGCGTGAGGGCGGTCTGATTGCCTTTATCACGTCGCAGGGTGTGATGAATGCCGCTTCGCCTTTCGTCAGAATGGAACTTGTGAAAAAGGCAGACCTTGTTGCGGCTCTGCGACTTCCGAACAATACTTTCTCGGATAATGCCGGAACTGATGTAGGCTCAGACCTTATCATCTTGCAGAAGCACACCGGAAAGAAGTCTTTGTCGGCTGATGAAGAGTTCTTTATCCAGTCGGTTGTTGACCGTGGTACGAAAGTGCCGGGCAACAAATTCTTTCAGGCTTTTCCGCAGAATGTAATCTGCACTGACGCAAAGGTGGGTACTGACCAGTATGGCAAACCCGCTATCGTGTACCATCATGACGGTGGTATCGACGGCATTGCCGAGGATTTGCGCAAGGCACTTGACGAATCGCTGCACCTGCGTCTTAATCTGGAATTGTATAATTCCAACGGTATCACGCCTCCTACGCCTGACCCAATCACGCCGAAGCCAAAGGAAACCCCAAAGGTCGAAAAGAAGTCGAGCCTCACGAATACGCCTCTGATGCAGCAGTATCAGGAAATGAAAAAGAAACATCCCGATGCTGTGTTGCTTTTTAGAGTGGGTGATTTCTATGAGATTTTCGGCAAGGATGCCGTTACTGCGTCCGAGATTTTGGGTATTACCCTGACTCGTCGCCAGACGGGACTTGACAGCCGTATAGAATTGGCTGGTTTTCCGCATCATGCCCTCGACACCTATCTGCCCAAACTCGTGCGGGCCGGTAAACGTGTGGCAATCTGCGAACAGTTGGAAGACCCCAAACTGACAAAGATACCCAAGCAGAAGGTGGTCGAGACGGTTACACCCAATCAGCCGCCAAAGGCAGAGCCTAAGCCGGAGCCCAAGCCAGAGCCAAAACCTGACCCCGCTCCTGCAATGCCTCCGAAGGCCGAAACCTCTAAAGAGATAGAAACTGACGGCAGTCCCGATTACACAGATAATCCGGATCCACGCCTATATGCCTACAATCTTTTCGGAGAGTTGGAGCCAATAGGCAAGCCCCGCCGTCAGCCGAAACCGGCTGAGGATGCCCCCAAACCGAAACCAAGTGCCGAGGTCAAGGACATTCCCGTCAAGAAGTTCCGTCCGCTCAATGAAAAAGAATTGGAATTTTACGGCTCTCTGAATTGGGAGGACAATCCGCCCATCAACGGCTTCTATGAGACTATGATGTCTATTGCTCACCGTCAGTTGGAAGAGATGCGTCTGGAACGTGAAGCAGAAGAAGCGGCAAAGGCAGCTCAGACTGAGACCATTACTGAAGGTGGTACTACAATTCAGCGTACCGAAGGCGATTTTGTTCCCGGTCAACGCTCTACCATCAAGGCAGAGCCTGTCGAAAGGGATATGTCGCCCCGTCCTTTCTCGGAGGACATTCAATTCTTCCACCACAACGGCAGTATGGTCGTTCAGGACGGTCTTGTCGGTTTCCTCTCGGAAGTCCGCAAGAACGGAGCCACATTCAATCCGTTGGAGTTGAAGCCGGAACAGGCGAAACGAGCCATGCTTTATGTCACTCTGTCAGATACGTATCAACAACTCTACAATTACGAGGCTGAGACGCATGAAGCAAGTGCCGAATTGCGCGAACACCTCAATCAGTATTACGACGAGTTTGTGGAGAAATATGGTAATCTCAACGAAAAACAGAATGTGAGATTTATTCTCATGGATGCCAATGGTCGTGACGCACTGGCTCTGGAGCGCGGTGAGAACGGCAGATTTGTCAAGGCTGATATTTTTGATCACCCGGTTTCATTCGCTCTTGATGAAGTCACTTCGGTCGATACTCCGATGGAGGCTCTATCCGCTTCGCTCAACAAATACGGAGAGGTCAATCTCGAATATATGTCCTCGCTTGTGGATATGGATGAGGATTCGTTGGTGGACAACCTCGAAGGACACATATTCTATAATCCGCTGGTCGAGAACTACGAGATTAAAGACCGCTTCATAGCCGGAAATGTCGTGGCGAAAGCCAACAATGTAAGGGCATGGATTGACCGTGAAGAAGAGCGTATCAAAGGCTTCCCCGGATATGATGGCATAGAGCCGTTCATTGCCATGTCGAAAGACTCCCTCAAAGCGTTGGAGGATGCCCGGCCCCGCCGTATCGAGTTCGATGAACTTGATTTCAATTTCGGCGAGAGATGGATTCCAACGGGTATCTACTCAGCTTATATGTCGTACCTGTTCAACACCGATGTTAAGATTGCCTATTCTTCATCGCTTGACGAGTATTCGGCAGAGGCGAGTCGCAAGAACATGACCATCTGGGAAGAGTTCTGCGTAAGAGGGTATTACCGCACCTACGACGGTATGAACCTTTTGAAGCACGCTCTCCACAACACTGTACCCGACATCAAGAAGTCGGCCGGCAAGGACGAGAACGGCAATGACATCAAAGTGCCGGACAACGAGGCTATCCAACTCGCCAATACCAAGATTGACGAGATACGAAACGGATTCTCAGAATGGTTAGACGCTCAAAGCCCGGAGTTCAAGGAGAAACTCGTTGACCTCTACAACGATAAGTTCAACTGTTTCGTCCGTCCGCAGTATGACGGCAGTCACCAGACCTTCCCTGACCTCAATATGAAATTATTGGGTGACAGGTATGGAATCCACTCTATTTATCAGTCCCAGATGGACTGTATATGGATGCTGAAACAAAATGGCGGTGGCATCTGCGACCATGAGGTGGGGACGGGTAAAACGCTGATAATGTGCATTGCAGCACATGAAATGAAGCGTCTTGGACTGGCTCACAAGCCGATGATTATCGGTCTGAAAGCCAATATCGCCGAGATAGCCATGACATATCAGTCTGCCTATCCCAATGCCCGAATATTGTTTGCCGATGAAAAGAGTTTCAAGGCGGATAACCGCGTGGCGTTCTTCAACCAGATCAAGAACAATGACTATGACTGCGTGATAATGTCGCACGACCAGTTCGGCAAGATACCGCAGTCGCCGGAAATGCAGCAGCAAATCCTTCAAGCGGAACTTGATACTGTTGAGGAAAACCTCGAAGTGCTGAAACAGCAGGGACACGACGTAAGCCGTGGTATGTTGAAAGGTCTAATCAAGCGCAAGGAGAACCTGACCGCAAAGATAGCGACCATTCAGTACCAGATGGACCAGAATCGCGACAATGTTGTGGACTTCAAACAGATGGGTATTGACCACATTTTCATTGACGAATCGCATCAGTTCAAGAACTTGATGTTCAACACCAGACATGACCGTGTGGCGGGTCTCGGCAACAGTGAAGGTAGCCAGAGGGCACTCAACCTGTTGTATGCAATCCGTACCATTCAAGAGAGAACCGGTAAGGATTTGGGAGCGACATTCCTGAGTGGCACAACAATCAGTAACTCGCTTACTGAATTGTTCCTGTTGTTCAAGTATCTACGACCGAATGAACTTGAAAGACAGGAAATCAGGTGCTTCGACGCATGGGCCGCAATCTTCGCCAAGAAGACTACTGATTTTGAGTTCAATGTGACCAATCACATTGTGGCAAAGGAGCGTTTCCGCTACTTCATCAAGGTACCGGAGTTGGCGGCTTTCTATAATGAAATTACCGACTACCGCACAGCCGAAGATGTTGGAGTGGATAGACCGATGAAGAACGAGATTCTTCATAATATTCCGCCGACACCCCAGCAGGAGGCTTTCATCGAGAAACTGATGAAATTTGCCGAAAGTGGCGACGCTACCATATTGGGACGCGCCCCGCTATCTGAAACGGAGGAAAAGGCGAAGATGCTCATAGCCACGGATTATGCCCGTAAAATGGCTCTTGATATGCGTATGATTGACCCCAATGCCGAGGATGACCCGAATAACAAAGCCTCGCACTGTGCCAAGATGATTGCGGAATACTACCGTAAGTATGACGCACAAAAGGGTACGCAGTTTGTTTTCAGCGACCTCGGGACTTATAAGCCCGGTGAATGGAATGTCTATTCCGAAATCAAGCGCAAGCTGATAGAGGATTACGGTATTCCGGCACATGAAATCAGGTTTATACAGGAGTGTAAAACCGAAAGGTCGAGAAAGGCTGTCATCGAGGCTATGAATAGTGGCGATGTGAGAGTTTTGTTTGGCTCAACAACAATGTTGGGTACCGGAGTCAATGCACAGCAGCGGTGTGTCGCGGTCCATCACCTTGATACACCCTGGCGCCCAAGCGATTTGCAACAGCGTGACGGTCGGGCAGTTAGAGCCGGCAATGAGATTGCCAAACTCTATGCAGACAACAAAGTTGATGTAATCATCTACGCGGTGGAGAAATCTCTGGACTCCTACAAGTTCAATCTTCTTCACTGCAAGGCGACATTCATCGACCAGCTCAAATCCGGCGCACTCGGAGCGCGTACCATCGACGAGGGTGCAATGGATGAGAAGAACGGCATGAACTTCTCGGAGTACATGGCTATTCTCAGTGGCAACACCGATCTTCTCGAAAAGGCTAAACTTGAAAAGCGTATCGCGGCACTGGAGTCAGAGCGTAAAGCCCACAACAAGGGCATCTCCGATTCCAAGTTCAGGCTCCAGACCATCAGCCATGATATTACCTACAACGAGGCGGCAATCAGTCGTATGAAAGAGGATGCAGCCCGCTATGCGGTAGTCGTTCAGCGAGACAAAGACGGCAATCCCGTCAACAATCTCACTATCGACACCTGCAACCTTCGTGACGAGCAGAACATGGGTATCCACCTGCAAGGTCTGGCGATGAAAACCGACACCCACGGCCAGTACAAGCGTATCGGCGAGGTCTATGGTTTCCCCATAAGCATTATCTCCGAGCGGGTGTTAGCCGACGGCAAGGAAACCGTCCAGAACCGATTTGTGGTCGAAGGCAACTACAAATACAAGTTCAACAACGGCTTCATTGCAATGAGCGACACCCATGCCGCCTGTATGAACTTTGTCAACGCACTGGAGAAGATTCCCGGTATCATCGAGCAGTATGAGGAACGCACCGCCAAACTAAAAGCCGACGTTCCCCAGCTCGAAGCAATCGTAGCCAAGCAGTGGGGCAAAGAGTCCGAGCTAAAAGACCTGAAGAGTGAACTTGCAGCCCTCGACCGCAAAATCACCGCCGCCCTCGCTCCCAAGAAAGAGGAGCAGGACGGAGAAGAAAACAAGCAGGTCAACACAATCGACGCCCCCGTGCAGACCAATGGCTCAAAAGAGCCATTGGTGGCAGAGCCTAAACCCTCGTATGCTCATGATTCGCCCTCGCAATCTCGTTTCGTTGCAAGTGCAAGACCCATTCAACCGCCCCAACAGAATACCTCATTCCGGGCAGGATTGAAATTCTAACTAAGACAATAGCCGACCGCAAAGTGATTAGTCACCCAGCGGCCGGCTATTTTATTATGTAACTATAATTAAATCTGGAAATTGGATAGTTCGTCAGTCAGTTTGTTTAACTCAGTTGACAGTGTTTCCGGCAGAAAACGAGCATAAACCTTTTCAGTTATATCCGTACTGCCATGACCGAGCAAACGACTTACAACAGACATTGAAAGACCTTTATTTAATGCCATTACCGCAAAAGTATGGCGGGCAACGTGCATTGTAAGGGAAAACTTAAATTCCAAGTTCTCGCCGACTACCGCAAGTGATTGGTTAATGCACTTGGTAGCATTATTTCTTGCCTTATAGATTGCTGCATCATCTTCAATATCTAAATCGTCTTTTACAAGGTCAAACACGAATATACTGTCCTTGCGTTTTTCTTTCCAGTTATTTAGAATCTCGATAGCGAAATCGGTTAAGGGTACAATATGCCTTTTACCTGTTTTAACCATAACCTTCCGTAGCTCTCTTTTTTCTAAATCTATATGGCTCCACTGTAGCGTCATAACATCAACAACGCGCAGCCCACAAGCATGGAAGGAGAATAGGAACATTTCAATAAACTCCTTTCGACGTGGTTCTTTACATTCCCTATAGTAGTTAACGAGTTTAGTTAATTCCTCCTCTGACAAGCTCTTTCCATCAAATTCTCCATCGTCTATTGCGAGATTTGCTTTTGGAGAGATACGCATATCCTGAATCCTGACATTGACAGCGTAATCTATCATCTTCATTTCAGCAGCGTATGCACATGCCTTTAGAATAGGAGTAAGAGAATGGTTAATCGTTGCATCACCGTTCTTTTTTATCTCTCTTCGCCATTCAATATAAGCCTCTATAAGCTCAACTGTAATCTCACCTACATATATGCCGTCGGGTTTATATGTACCTCGCTTTGTAGAGCGTAAAAACTCTTGAAACATATTCATACCGCTTATACCATTCTGATAGCGGCTACGTCCTATTCTGTTTCTTGAATAATCAGAGGCAAGACGTTCCAATGTAAGTTCCACAAAGTCTTTTCCCTTATCTTCTCTTGTTACGACTGCTTTCTCGTTAAGAATATCAGAAATTAGTTCAAGAGATAATTCTTCCGGATGTTTCTGATAGTATTCCGCTAAAAGCGCATCAATTTTATCGACCTTGGCTACAAGGACGGCGTTGATGCGTTTGGCTTCTGGACCATATGAGGATTTTACGCCCCCACGTCCTTGGTTGCCACTGATGCTCCAATCTTCAACTGCACACGTAATGTTAGTAGCTTTACGAACTACCTGACGATTCCAGGTATATTCAAGAGCCACCGGATATTGTTTGTCGCTTTGTGCTTTCCCGCCTCTAATACGGAGGCGATACTTGCCAGTAGGGTATAATCTTTTCGGTCTTCCCATTTTCCTCCTGTGTTATTAAAATTAGGTGGTTTTGTCGATACTCACAAACCTCTGCAAAGGTAGTGAAAAATGGACAAACAAACTAATTTTTGAGGGCTAAAATGATGTAAAATGGACAAACAAACTATAAGGTCTGACGGTGTAAAACAGCAAGGGACAAACAAATTATTCTTTGCTTATCCCTTGAATATCAGGTAATTATATGATTATATCTTTTCAATATTCATCCTCGTTGAAGAAAGAAGTCCTCGAAATAGGTATTGATTATCAGCAAGTTATAAACTAGTCGCTATTATTATGCCATTATGTTAGGAGGTGAAACGTGGTGAATGGTGATGGTTGCCATTGAATTTTATACTCTGATTATTAGACTTTTCAGATATTCGGGCTATAATATTAAAATCAGAATGCGATTATATTATGTACAAAGAGAGATAGATTTCAGAACTTGATGACCAGTTAAATATCCTCGTGACCGAAATGATAGCAATGAGGCAGGAATTTAATGAATTGAAATCAACACTTCAAATTTCTAAGATACCCATTAAGGAAGATGCCTTATACACAAATAAGGAGATTAGAAATATCCTTGGTGTGGAAGAACGACTTGTCAAGAAATACCGGGATGACGGACTCCTGGCTTTCCATCGGGTCGGTGACAAATATTGGTACAAGGGAGTCGATATTCTTAAATTCCTCGAAAATTGCAGATTTGAGGCCTTTAGATAATTATGTAGCCGGAGTCGGGAAATACCTGGCTCCGATTTCTTTTTAAGTGCAAATAAATGCCAATGTTTTCATATTGTCGGGATTATTTCATCGGATTATATTATATTCGCACTTAATAGAATATCAAGACATTGAATATGAATGTTGTCTTATTTTGCCGGGTTTCAACCCAGATTCAGGAGTACCATCGTCAGGTTCATGATTTGACGAATTTTGCTAATTTCAATGGATGGAATATAGTGAAGATTTTCTGTGAGAAAGTGAGCGGAGCCGCATCTAACTCTAAAAGGAAGGAGTTGACGGCCATGCTTGATTATATCTCCGAGAATAAAGTCGACAAGGTATTGGTTACAGAATTGAGTCGATTGGGTCGCGATACCCTTCAGGTGCTTGATGTCATAAATGTCTTGAACGAAATGAAGGTGTCTCTCTTTATCCAAAACTATTCAATCGAGACTCTGACAGCAGATGGAGGAATAAATGCCATGAGTCAATTTATGGTTACAATCCTGGCGGAGGTCGCAAAGATGGAACGTCGTACAATCCAAGAACGGATGGAAAGTGGATATGAAAACTACCGTCAATCCGGTGGGCGAGTCGGAAGAAAAGTCGGTTATAGAAAGACGGATGACCTTCTTCTTACCGAGTATGCAGAAGAACTCAGATTGTTGAAGAAGGGCATTAGTCTAAGGAATGTAAGTAAACTCACCGGTACGTCAATAAACACCCTACGCAAGTGTAAGGTGTTATTGAATTAGTTGGATATTAGATGTCGTAATGTTGCGGCAGTGTTGGGGGAATCTCTACCGGGTCAAATAGAGCCGGAGTTAAGGACCCCATTATAGGGATACCCATTGCCGGAATGTTGACAGATGGCTGAGTATTAGTTGTGGATTGTGGAGATGTGGGAGTCTGCGTAGTGGCGGGGGTGGGTTGTGGAAGGCCGGTAATCAGGTGATTTGAATTATCCCATACCGGTGTTTGACCCTTTTCGTATTCGAGGTATCGGCCATTGTTTATATTGTATTTGAGCTTGGCTGTGCCTACGGTTCCAAGATGTTTAAATCTTACTTTGCTTACTTTGATCTCCACAAAGTTGTCGGCTCTATTTCGATGTACAACTATACCATAGTCTGCCATATTGTAGAAGTGGGCGGATCCGGCAATGTCATAGAGAGTAGGCGCAACAATGACTCCTTCTGAGTTTTTGGGTTGTTTGGTAGGATGAGCCATCAAGAAGATCAATATATCATTTTGCTGGGCGAAGACGGTGAGTGTGCGGAGAATGTCCCTCACAATATCCGTTTCTTTTGATTTGGTATTTCCCAGGTCAAGACGATTATATGGGTCGATAACCAATGCCTTTATACCATAACGTCGGATAAGATACTGAGCTTTTTCAAGGATGGATTCTACTGAGAAATCATCCTTTGGACTGATGAAGTAGAAATTGCTTTGGAGGTGAGCTTTGGCTTGTTTATAGTCTGTTGCCGAGAGAGATTGTGGATTGAATGGTTTCCCGGTTAATTTCTCGATAAGTTTGCTGGCGTGGCACGAGACCGGAGAGTTTTCCGGGCTGAAAAAAGCAAACTTCCAACCATATTTCATGTTAAGTCTTTCGGCGATTTCATCAAGGAATTCACTTTTACCACTTCCGGGAATTCCTGTTACAATAGCGAGCCTCTTTGTCTCGAAGCTGCAGAGCTTGTCGAAGCATGGGATTCCTATTGTAGCTCCTTGTGAGAGCCCATTTTGGAATAGATTATCCAGGCTGTCTTCGATGTCAGACACTGTGAATACTCCTTCTATCTTGATGTCAGATGCCATTTTAAGACAGTTGGCAAGACCGTCTTTGCCATACTTTACGAGGTGCTCGTTTGCATCCTTACAGTCATCTCCATATGTGACAATACGGCATCGTTCAGTCCCGAATCTACGGATGAGTTCTTCTCTTAATTCGAGACCTTTCGTGTCGGTATCAACCGCAATATAGATGGTCTTTTTATCTTCAAACCAACCGTCGATGAAATCATCAAGATAAGAAAGATTCTTGCTTGCGCCATTAGGTACACTTATACAATGTGGAAATCCGGCCTCGACAAACGAGAGACAGTCCATTTCCCCCTCGGTGATGATACACTCACTTTGTCCGGTAATTGAATCGATATTGTAGGGAATCAATTCAGCCTTGGGTTCGAGAGCGAACAGTTTGTCTGCGGTACGGTATTTCACGTTGATAAGCTCTCCGTTAAGATAGAAGTTAAACTGTACCGTGTTCCGATTGCAGCCTGTCTGAGGCATATAGTGTTCTCCTTCTCCGATTTTGAGACTGACAAGTGTATTTTGGGATATGCCACGTCCTTGGAACCAGCTAATGAGATTTGCTGAAAGATTTGGGATTGCTCTTGGAGCCGGTTTTTTGTATTCCTTGTGAGTAGTGGTTTCGGCTCTCTCTCCAATATGAAGAGAACCTTTCCATTCACAGTGGTGGCAATGCCAGATACCCCTGTCAAGATTTACCGAGAGGCTTTTGTCGCGTTTGTCCCTGCGCTGCTCATGGCATTGGGGACAGAATGTTTTCACTTGACCATGATTATGGCCGTAGGGGATTTCAATTCCGAAGTCAGAATATGTTTTCATTCTCGTTTTATGTTTGTGTGGTTTAACTGATTATTCTATATTTTATGCGGCATTATCCCATTGATTGGAGACCTCATTCCACCAGTAAGAACTGCCAGGGCGGGGATCGGCGGATTCAGGTACTATAACTTCTCCCGGTCCATAGGTGCGGAGACCTTCTTGATTCCGGAATTCTCCAACTCCAAGTTTTGGGTCGCAAATGTTGGGATTCTTTTTAAAGGCCTTTGAGATCCATGATGAAGCCAGTGCTTTCCATGACATTACCGGGGTATTTCCGACTTTCCATCCACGGCTTTTATTATACCTGAAGAAGTCGTCAGCCTGATCAGGCAGGTTGTTCTGCGTGAAAAATTCCCGAACATCTTCTATCGTGGGTGGTATCGATTCATTGGATTGAACCCCTGCGTCTTGTTCGGTTATTTCGGGTTCACACTTGCCTCTGCGTCCATTGGGGTTGTTATGACTTCCTTTGGGGGCGCCTCCCTTTTTACTATTCTCGTATTTCCGTTGATTTGCATCAAGTTGGGGCTTGGCTGCTGTCCATGCTATATCCACTTTGTCATCGGATATGATGGGTTCTTTTCCATCCAGAGCATATTCAGCCAGCGTAATCAGGTATTCCTTAGCCTGCTCTGGATTAAGCTTGAGCAATATTTCGTAAAAGCTACGGTAAAATACGAAGCTGTCTCGCTTTATATTATTCATAATTATTATAGCGTATTTGCTTTAAGTGTCTGAAATAATCGGTGGCGCCTACCGATTTTTTCATTTCACTTTATCAGGCTCGTTGATTGTGATTATCGTTTCCTACTCCTGTGTTGAGAGTGAATCTGATTCCGGCAGTACCTGCAAGGAGCTCTTTCGTGAGTTCCAGGTTGGTATCGTAGATGTGCACGTTACCAAGGTTGAGAGTGATGGATTTAAGGGGGAGGTCGACCATGCGGGATATCAGATATAGCTGATATAGGTCGGAAGGTAAGCCAAGGTTGGCATCACTACTGCGTTGAAAGGCTGATAGCACGAGTTGACCTCCGTCGATCTGGAACTGGATGAGGCTCAGGCAAGGGGCCTGATTGGTCTCGACTTCCGTCTCCCCGATAAAGAGGACATAGTTTTTGCTGTTACGTTTCTCTCGGTTGATACGGTCAATCAGAGCCGGGAGTTTCTTGAAGTAGGTCGGATAGCTGTTGATGAGCTGTTGGCCGCAGTAGTCCCACCAGTTGATACCGGCCTCACGGTATTTCACCAGATTGGTCTCCCCTTCCATGTAGAGGTCAAGTTCGGCACGGAGTTTCTTACGGGCGATACCGTGATCCTCGAAAATATCGAGCAGGTCGGCCGGAGTGAGGGAGAGTTGCTGGTCCAGGAGGTATGTGATACCACCTTTTTTGTTTTCCTGATGCTTGCCATTGGCAAGGATGTTGCGGAGGATGTTGTGATACTTGTTCATACGATAAAAAATTAAGTTATACAATGGCTTTGATTGGGAGAGAGGCTCGGTTATGCTGCGTATTTAAGCTGCAAAAGAGAACTCTTTGAGCTGGTCATCAGCCAGACGTTGCTTTAAACCCTGCTTCTTTTTGTGGAGGTATACACGGGCATGGCGATTGGCTTTGAGGATCTCCTCGTCTTCGAGAGAGGGGCGGTTTTTGGGGGTTGTAATTTTCTTCATTTTTCTATAATTTTTATGGTAATTAAATAAATTTTGCTTCACTCAATGAGGGGAAGGATCCCTCATTTTTAATCCAAAATTTCAAGTTTATCTCGTCGTTTGACAATGCAATATTACTACCATTATAGTTCATGTGCTACGTTACTTTTACTAAAATTATAATGTAACTCACACATTTATCCATAGATATATGCCTCTGTATATCAATAAAATATGAGTTGTGTAGAAAAACTGTAGATAATTTAAAAGTAACTCATTCCCCAAAGAGTTACTTTCAAAATTCGCTTAAATGACGACTTTATCGGGCATCTGACTTTTCAGCTATTTTGAGCCGGAATTTTAGTCGTTTTAGTTACCTCCTGGATTTATCTTTCATTGATGAAAAAGAGTGGTGCAAGCCTAAGTTTATTTTATATTTGCCCTTCTCATCAATTATTGCTAAATTTGTGTATGGCTAATAAGACTAAGAAATACAATTCTTTTAGAGAATGGCTTATTTGGTGTGCGAAAAGGACTCCAAACAGTGCAAAGACCGTTGTTTCATATCTCCGACGAATCGAAGAAGAATTACTTGAGTATCAATTAGGCACCTCTGACGTTTTTTCACAGGTTCATCAGATACTTAATGATATAGATGCAGGTAAACGGCCTCATTATGAAATTGATGGTGCTGTAGAAATACTTAAATGCGTACAGGGCCTTTTGCATGATGCCAGAGATGGGAAACGTGATATTAAACCGAAATTTGATTGTAAGTCACTAAAAAGAGATAACAGATCATCTGACGAAATAAGAAAATCTTCCAACGTTGATGAATATGAGTTATTAAGGGGTGCAATACGGGCATTCAATGGATATTTGAAATTTCTCACAGATGTTACAGCCTGCTTTGGAATTGAAAATGCACTTGAAGTCAATTCCAGAATCAGAGATGATTTCAGAGATGCAGACGATTCCAATTATGAAAAGCGCCTGCTTCTTTTCAGGCATGGATTGGCTTCAAGATTCATCAAGTTCTTTAATGTCAATGATTACGTAGAGGCGGTATTAGACGGTTTCTCTGAAATAATTGAAAGATACTCGCTACCCAATAATCCGGCCGTAGCCACTCAATTTTCTATTAATAATGTAGCATCTCCATCGAGTTGCAGTTGGCGTTCAGAATTGTTGAATCACATTAATTATAACATTATCTCGCATAAGCGTATTAAGCGAGGCTTCAATGTCATACGAGAACTTCCTACTACTGAGACGACAGATTTGCTTATTAACTTTATTACGAAGGTTTACCATTCGATAGATTTCCTTTATTCTCAACTGAATCCTGAAGAACGAATAGTCCAATCACCAGAAGCGCAGCTCTCATCATTAATTAATAATGCCTTGAATAATGAAATAGTAATGCCTGGTTTTGATAAGATAGAGAGAATCTACCTTCAATGTATAGAAGATCTAAAGGCTTATATGTTGGCTTTCAAAATAGAATTATACTAATTTTTTCAAATCAGGCATTTCTAAGATCATTACTATTATCATTACCATTCTCATTTTCATTTCCATTACCATTTACATTAGGTAAGATATGGTTAGTTTAGGTTAGTTCTTTGGCTGACAACTAAGTACATGACAAAAATTTGAAGATATCTAATTTTGGCTTGTAGTGAGGTC
>ERZ777011.544-NODE-544-length-56913-cov-6.069964_pt1 | contig 56913 bp, 52 predicted proteins | sample MGYA00374964_ERZ777011 | MGnify/ENA primary metagenome ERZ777011 (study PRJEB29310, sample SAMD00008975) | mouse gut metagenome | study: EMG produced TPA metagenomics assembly of the Metagenome analysis of fecal microbiota from mouse which was promoted...
GTTTTTATTCGTTACATAGCCCGCTATGCTCCTTATAAAAACAGAAAAACATCCTTCATAACAGAAAATAAGGGTGGAACTCTTGCAATAAAAGTATCACCCTTACTTATTTGTTGTTTCCGAAACAATTATAGCATAGTTTTCATTCCTATCCCCGATTGTGCTACTTCCAAATTTGGATAATCAGACTTGTACTGCGATGTTAGGTCCAAAATAAGATATGGCATAGAAGTAGGAGAACCAGCGTATTCATAGCTCACACTTTTTCCGTCAAAATCAAAAGTGAAAATTTGTATTAACGCTTCATCTCTTTCCTTGAATGTAATATTACCATTTCCCGTCTTTTCTGGGTGAGTTATGCTTTGAGCTTTGTATATGAAATTTCTATTACCATTACCTGGAATAGTGAAATCTGTAAAATCGAACGTCAAGGAAGTATATCCGGCGAAAGGACTATATTGCATTATTTTATCCTTAATGGTTGTAATTTCATCCGGGGTAAGGTCTTTCCCTTCTACATTGGCATTATTTATAATTGAGAACGAGTTTGATTGAAAGATCGTCGTTTTCTTCTCTTTTGAAATTTGCTTTATCAGTTCATAGGATGCTGTTTTACTCGATTGCAAAGGAGGAGTAAGCACCCTTACTCGCAGCAGATATTCATACCCATCTTCATAATGGAAACCTGCTATATCATCATTAAGTATTGTCCAGTCCTTATTGTTCAGCCGTACAATAAGTGAACTTTTTCCTTCCACTATTGCTTGTTTGGAAGCGACAGTGAGTTCATCCTGTAAATCATCATTCTTATTACAGGACATAAGACTAATAACACCAATAAGAAGTGTCAATATGGGCAACTTTAATGTTTTCATAAATGTATGTTTTTAATAAAAATAAAGCGAAGTTAGGAATGCTCGATGAAAAAAGTCTTGACTTAAATCAAGCCTCTGCACTTTTTTCCAACTTTAACCTTATCCGGCTCAATGTTTCTGCTCGAATACCTATAAAAGAGGATAACTCTTTAAGAGAAACATAATCCACAATATCGGGAAATCTTTTAATAAGGGCTACATATCGTTCTTGTGGCGTTTTGCAGTAGAAATCCAATAGTCTGCCGTAGACTGTTATGGCAAAACCTTCGCATCCCTTTCGCCACACCTCTCTCAGTGCCGCATCTCCTTGAAGTATCGCCATAAGTTTATCGTATGATAGTCTGTACAACGTACTATCGCCCAATGCAACTATACTGGTATATGAGTTTTGACAACGGATAAAAGAGGTATAGTCGCAAACAAAATCATTATCTAAGTTAAATCCGACAGTATGGGGTACACCGCTACTATCGACCTTCTCATACTTGAAAACTCCGCATTCTACAAAACCAATATATGACGATTTATTACCCTCATGGATAAAATAGTCGCCTTTTTTGTAGATTATACGCTCACCGTATTCAGTAAATGGCTTTACCAGAGGGGTTAGGTCTGTATTGGACAGATATTCATTGAATGTTTCCATTTGTATTGTATATTCTGTTACTTTTGTAAAGGTACAAAAAGTTAAGGTCAGTTATTTGTCAGTGGGGGTGAATTGAGTGTGGAATTGCCTTATTTTTTTGATAGCTGAATTTTTGTAAACAAGAAAGGCTATCCTCCGAAGGGTAGCCTTTCTTGTTTTTGTTCCAGCACAGTTGTTACCTGTACCGTTTCTTATTTCTTATTACGGTTACCGTAGCGGCTCATGAACTTATCAACGCGTCCGGCAGTATCGACCAATTTAGCCTTACCAGTATAGAACGGGTGAGAAGTACTTGAGATTTCGATTTTTACCAACGGATAAGTGACACCGTCGATTTCGATCGTTTCTTTTGCATTGATAGTAGAACGAGTTATGAATGTGTCCTCGTTTGACATGTCCTTGAATACTACGGGACGATAGTTGTCAGGATGAATACCTTTTTTCATTGCTTTTATCTTTAATTATTTCTTATACTTGAGTTTGGTAACCGGTATTTTGGGTTGCAAAGGTATGGATTTGAGTTGAACAAACAAAAAAAATCGAACTATTTTTTTGATCGGGTTTACTTTTGTGTTATTTTATATGCTTAAAAGCATAATGTTCACGGATAGTTATTATCTTTGTGGAAGATTTTCAATCATTAACGTAATACATAATATAACAATGGTAAATTACAAAGATTTAGGTTTGGTGAACACAAAAGAAATGTTCGCAAAAGCCATCAAAGGAGGATATGCAATCCCGGCTTTCAACTTCAACAACATGGAACAGATGCAGGCTATTATCAAGGCTGCCGTTGAAACAAAATCTCCGGTGATCCTGCAGGTATCTAAGGGAGCCCGCCAATATGCAAACGCTACTCTGTTGCGTTACATGGCTCAGGGTGCTGTTGAATATGCAAAAGAATTGGGATGCGAAAAACCTCAGATCGTTCTGCACCTGGATCATGGCGATACATTCGAAACTTGCAAGAGCTGTATCGATTCTGGTTTCTCTTCTGTCATGATCGACGGTTCTCACCTTCCTTATGAAGAAAACGTTGCTTTGACGAAGAAGGTTGTAGAATATGCTCACCAGTTTGATGTGACTGTAGAAGGCGAATTAGGTGTATTGGCCGGTGTTGAAGACGAAGTTTCTTCTGACCACCACACATACACGAATCCTGAAGAAGTAATCGATTTCGCCACTCGTACAGGTTGCGATTCTTTGGCTATCTCTATCGGTACTTCTCACGGTGCTTACAAATTTACACCGGAACAGTGCACGATCGATCCGGAAACAGGTAGAATGGTTCCTCCTCCGTTGGCATTCGACGTATTGGATGCTGTAATGGAAAAACTTCCGGGATTCCCTATCGTACTTCATGGTTCTTCTTCTGTTCCTCAGGATGAAGTTGAAACGATTAATCAATATGGTGGTGCTTTGAAGGCTGCCATCGGTATTCCCGAAGAATGGTTGCGCAAGGCTGCTACATCTTCTGTATGTAAGATCAACATCGACTCAGACTCTCGTCTGGCTATGACTGCCGCTATCCGTAAGACTTTCGCTGAAAAACCGGCTGAATTTGATCCGCGTAAATATCTGGGTCCGGCTCGCGACAATATGGAAAAGTTGTACAAGCACAAAATTATCAACGTACTTGGTTCTAACGATAAACTCTAATTTGGGGGTTACAGATTGAATATAGGAAGCCATCCTGCATTTGTGGGGTGGCTTTTTTTGTATATTCGCAAAATAAACAGTTCACAGGACGTTTTATCTAAACCGCGTTCTATATCCGGCCTTGCCGAAAGGCAGACATATTAAATATAGGCAGAATTGCATGGCGATACGGTGGTCGTCTGAATTCGAATAGGCTTATTGTGTATTATTGTTCCTTTAACAATAATACATATTCTTTGAGGATGATTGCAAATTCCGGTTTTTCATTGATGAAAAAGGGAAGTTTGCCGTGAGGTGCGCGGTTTATTGCCATGAAGACGGTCGTTATCGTCGTGAAGTCGGACTTCATAGGCCATGAAGTCTGACTTCACGAGCAACGAAGACGGTCGTCATAATGATGAAGTCCCTCTTCACGGCGGAAAAGGGGAGATTTTCTTTTGTGATATTCGGATCGGAGGTTACTTTTGTTTGTTACAGGTGATTCTCCGGGAGTTTGTTTTTTTTACTTTGTCAGCCGTTTGGGCTTTTCTGTAATAAATGATTTTCGTTTTTCGATTTCTTCCTGATCTGTTTCTGCCAATTGTCAATGAATTTCCATTAAAAGGATGAAAATGTCATACGTGAATCGTTCAAGATTTTCTTTGAAATAGAAAAATGTCCTAATAGGGGATATTGTATATTTTTCTGTTGTGGATAGGTCACGATTGGACCTATTCTTTTTGTGCGGTTGCCCTATAGATAATATAGGCAAGGAATGCAGATATGCAAAATAATCGTATCTTCGCGTGTATTTTAAATAGTAAATTAGGGAAAAGTGAAAAAAACATGGAATTTAGTAATAACTGCCAGTATTCTGCTGTCTGGTTCGGATGCCGCCTATGGACAATCGATAAAAGACATTTTGAATTCTGCTGCCGTGAAAGACGCCGTAACTGCGGTAACCGGAGGCAAAAAGCTGACAGTAGATAATTTGGCTGGTACGTGGACGTATGTGAATCCTGCCATCCAGTTGGAAGGAGATAATGCTTTGAAGAATGTTGCGGCAAGCGTGGCCTCTTCGGAGATGGAAAAGAAGTTGAAGGAATATTGTGCGAAAGTCGGAATCGTCGAAGGGGCATTCAAATATACTTTTAATACCGACAGTACATTTACAAGTGTTTTGAAAGGCCGAACTTTGAAAGGCACTTATTCTTTCAATGCGGACGATAAGACGATGGAACTGCATTATGGTAAGATCGGAAAGTCCAAACTAACGACGATGACGGCTCATGTCGTTGTTACCAACGATCAATTATCCTTACTTTTCAATGCGGATAAGTTGCTGGACTTCCTGACAAAACTATCCGCCGTTTCCAAGAACACGACTTTACAGACGCTTAATAAGTTGGCAAGCCAGTATGACGGGATGATGATGGGGTTCGAGTTGAAAAAGTAGTGAGGCCGGAGGTAGAGCCGCATTGCGGCTCTACCGGGATGGCCGGTACTGAATCTGTTTTATTGCTTACTTCTTTTGTATTCGTCAACTATTTCCAATAGCTTTGCACCATAGTTTTCAATGATCTTTTTCCCGATTCCGGGGATTCTGAGAAGGTCGCGTCCACTGACGGGTAACGTGTTGACTACGCCGATCAGAGCTTTCTGTTGCAGGATGGTGTAAGGAGGAAGACCTTTTTCTGTTGCCAGTTCATAGCGCCAGTGTTTCAGGCTGGCATATAATTCCGGATGTTTGATATCGGTCGAGATCGCTTCTTTTTCCTGTTGGGCAGATTTTTCGGTTCGCTTGCGGGTCGGAGTTTGCGTCTGTTCGATGCTTGCCTTTGCTTTTGCCGACAAATAACCGGATATTGTGAATTGGTCTTTGCACCCTTCCAGAGCGGCCAGTTTTATGCGAAGGTCTTCGTTCCATTTGTCCAATGCGCTTTTGACCGTTTTACGAGTTTCTTTATTGTCGATTTCCACATCCGACGCTTCCTGTAAAGGGGTGCAAAGACGGTCTATCTGTTCCAAAAAATAGGGAACACCTTTCCGGACGCGATCTTGTATCGTTTCATCTTTGAGGTAGTTTGGGTTTCCGGTTATCATCCGCTTCAGTTGTTGGATGAAACGTTCTCCGACATCCGTGACTGTAGACCGGAATGCATCGCGGGTGTTAGAGTATTGTACGCTTAGTTCCGGATATAGTTTCTGCAGGTTTCCATATATGACAAAAGCGGCGTATTGTATACGCTGTTGCAGATTGTTGAAATCGAACAGTTCGCAGATCAGTTCCGTGAAATACAGTTGTTGTGCAGCCTGCATTTGTTCTTCACCCGGTTGGCGGTTGCCGACCGAAGATGTGAATTCCTGAATCCGGTAATCGTTGATCATGGCATTGCGGGTAATCGGGCTGCTCAGCACAAGTCCTTCCAATGTCTTACAACGGCTCAGTGCGACATACACTTGTCCATGCGAAAATGCGGCCGAAGCATCTATGATGGCATGTTCGAAGGTCAACCCTTGGCTTTTATGAATGGTGATTGCCCAAGCTGTTTTTAACGGATATTGGCTGAATGTGCCGGAAATCGTTTCGGTAATTTCTTGTGTTTCGGAGTCGATCGTATATTTTACGTTATTCCAGGTTTCCTTTTCGACTATGATCTCGTTCCCTTCTTGGTCAACTACTGTTATTTTGCTCGGATTGATAAAAGCGATCTTACCGATCTTCCCGTTATAATATCGTTTTTCAGAAGAAGAGTCGTTCTTGACGAACATGACCTGTGCACCGCGTTTCAAAGTCAACTTGTCGTCGGTCGGATAAGAATATTCAGGGAAATCGTTATTGATCTCGGCCGAAAAAGTATAAGGCTGTCCGGGGAGTTCAGCCAATTTTCGGTTGTTGATCTGCTGTGCCTGGTAATTATGTGTCGTGAGTGTGATATAGCCTGATTGTTCGTCCGGTCTGAAATTGGGGATATATCGTTGGTTCAACTTCTGCAAGGTCTTATCATCGAAGCGGTTTTCGCGGATATTGTTCAGTAAATAGATGAAATTAGTGTCGTTCTGGCGATAGACATGCGTCAGTTCAATACAGAAGTAGTTACTTTCTGACAGGGCTTTACTATCGAAAAAGAAAGTGGATGGATAATGCTCTTTCAGCAGATTCCATTCATCGTCTTTGGCGACAGGTGCTAATTGCTGCAAGTCCCCGATGAGCAATAGCTGGACGCCGCCGAAGGGTTTGCTGTGATCTTTATAACGGCGCAAGACGTCACTGATGGCGTCCAGCAAGTCTGCACGTACCATACTGACTTCGTCAATCACCAACAGGTCCATGCTGCGGATGATATTGATTTTGTCCTTACGGAATTGGTTTTTGAAATCTGTTTTGCCTCCTTTGTATTCCGATGAAGATGGAATATAAGGACCGAACGGCAATTGGAAAAAGGAGTGGATAGTAACGCCCCCTGCATTGATGGCTGCTACTCCGGTTGGTGCCACAACGATCATTCGTTTAGGAGAAACTTCTTTAAGCCTTTTTAAAAAAGTGGTTTTGCCTGTTCCTGCTTTTCCTGTCAGAAAGAGGTTGGTTCCTGTGTTCTGAAGTAAGTTGAAGGCGAGGTCAAACTGTTGGTTTGTTTGCATGGCAATTTTGTAATATTGTTAGTTCTTACAAAATTACGCAAAATATTAGAATTGCCAATATGTAAGCGGGAAAACGCTTGTTTTCGTTTGCTAAGAAACCTTAGGAATGAATTTTTTTTCGGCATTCTCCCGCTTGAGGAACTGTCTTATACAACCAATGCAGCTATGAACTGGATAAAGAGGATCAGAAATACCATCGCAATCGGATAAACCGTCGCATAAGCGATGCTGGGAGCGGAACTGTCGCTCATCGAATCGGCTGCAGCGAGTCCCGGTGTGCTGGTCATGCCTCCGGCAATCGTCCCGATCAGGTCCAGAATGTGGATCTTGAAAACGAAATAACCGAATAAGACAGCTATGATCATCGGTACCATTGTGATCGCCATACCGAGTCCGAACAATGTCCAACCGCTTTCTTCGAATGTCGATACCAGATTGACCCCGGCAGATGTTCCAACTTCGGCGAGAAACAGAAGCAGGCCGATTTGGCGAAGCAACTGATTGGCGGAACCGGACATGGACCAAATGATCGGTCCTGTTTTGCCGATTGCGCTCAGGACAAGTGCGACGATCAGGATGCCACCTGTCAATCCCGGTGAGAAGGAGAAAGAGTCCGAAAAGGAAATGTTCAGTTTTCCGAACAGTACTCCGAGGACAATACCAGCAGCAATTGGAAAGAAGTCTGTGTCGGAAAGTTTCTTCTCGTCATTCCCGAACACCTGTCCTAATTCCTTGATGTCTTCTTTTTCTCCAGCTACCATCAGTTTGTCACCGAATTTCAACAATAGGTCCGGTTCGGGCGAGAGGTCGATACCGCTTCGGCGTACGCGGGTGACGGTGCAGTTGAACGTGCGTTGCAGGTTCAGGTATCCCAAACTTTTATTGATGACGTTCTTGTTCGTCACCAACAGCGATTGCAATTCCTGTGTGCTGCCGAAAGGAAGGTCGTTTTCTACACGTTCACCGACAAGAAGTGCCAGTTGTTCCAAGGACTTGTCGTTACCGACAGCCTTGATCATGTCTCCTTCATGTAAGATGGTTTGTGCAACCGGTATGCTTGTCCGCTCTTTATGTTTCACACGGGAAATAACGGCGCCTGTCATGGAACGGAGTTGTAATTGGGCCAGTGTTTTCCCGAATATGTTGGCATGGGTGATGCGGAAAGTCGCTGTGTGTAATGGGGGGTATTTCCCTTTTCGCTGTGCTTCGAGAGCTTTGGCTTCGGCAAGAAGGTCTTTGCGCAACAGCTTCGGTAACAATTTTATGAAGAGTATCACGCCTATCACTCCGAACGGATAGGCGATCCCGTAGGCGATGGAGGCGGAGGAGGAATGCGTGCTGTCGATCGCAACGGCAAGCCCTGGTGTGCTGGTCAGTGCTCCGGCGATCAGACCTACGAGGCTTGGCGTGTCGATTCCGGCTATATATTTAAGTGTCAAACCGGTGAGACTTGCAGAGCCGACGATCAGTAGCGTCAATATGATCAGTGTTTTTCCTTTCGAACGGAAAGAGTCGAAGAATCCGGGCCCCGCTTGTATGCCGATGGTAAAAATGAACAATACCAAACCGAAATTTCCCAGTTCTTTAGGAATGATTACCCCAAAATGTCCGAACAGGAGAGCGATAAAAATAACCGCTGATACATCAAGAGAGAGGCCTTTGATCTGTATTCTGCCTAACATGAACCCTAAGGCAATTATCAGAAACAAGGCAAAATAAGACGATTGAAGCAATGTTTCAAACATGTCAAATAGTTTTGTTGTGAAGATTTAATTTCCTGCAAAATTACACTTTTCTGTTCGCATAGGCAATCCCTTGATGAGATTTCTGTTACCTTTGCGGCAGAAAATTAAACAGAAATAAGGATATACGGACGTGAACAGATACTTTATATATTTAGGTTATAACGGCAAAAGGTTTTGTGGCTGGCAGGTACAGCCGAATGGAATAACAGTACAGCAATCTATAGAAGAGGCATTGGCGACTTTGTTGCGCCGGCCGGTTCCGGTCGTGGGAGCCGGTCGGACGGATACAGGTGTACATGCCCGCTTGATGGTAGCCCACTTCGACTGGCAGGAACCGATTGCCGACCTTGCATTTCTGGTGGAGAAACTGAATCGTTTGCTTTCCAAGGATATCGTAATCTATCGCATAGTACCTGTGCGTCCTGATGCGCATGCCCGGTTCGATGCTACTTCGCGTACCTATAAATATTATATCACGACACGGAAAGACCCGTTCAATTATGAGTTTGTCTATAAGATTCCGGGAAAACTCGATTTCGAGGCAATGAACAAAGCTTGTCCGATTCTGTTCGATTATATGGATTTCACCAGTTTCAGTAAGTTGCACACGGATGTGAAGACGAACAATTGCCGTATCTATAAGGCCGGTTGGGAGAAGGAGGGTGATGTCTGGGTTTTTACTGTACAGGCGGATCGTTTCCTGCGTAATATGGTGCGCGCCATTGTCGGGACACTTTTGGAAGTAGGACGGGGCAAACTTTCCATCGACGGTTTTCGTCAGGTGATCGAAGCTCAAGACCGTGGCCGTGCTGGGACATCCGCTCCCGGGCATGCTCTTTATTTGTTCGATGTCACCTATCCCGAAGAGCTTTTTCTGCTGACGGTTGAAAGTTGATGGTAGTGTCTTTCCCTCCGAAAAATAGTATTTAGTAACTTTCAATTATCAATTGTTATGTGGCTCGGATTAGCTTTCATCTCCGCCTTGCTTTTAGGTTGTTATGAGGTGAACAAAAAGATTTCGCTGGATGGTAATGCCGTTATTCCGGTTTTGTTTTTCAATACATTGATAAGCAGCCTTATTTTCGTCCCTTTCATTCTTCTTTCGTTTTTTACGGGGATACTTGACGGGACGATGTTTTATGTGCCGTGTGTCTCCTTTGATACACATGTGGCTGTGTTTATAAAGGCCTTGATTGTCTTGTCATCGTGGATATTCGGTTACTTTGCCTTGAAGCATTTGCCGTTAACCATTACTGGCCCCATCAAGGCGACGCAACCGGTCGTGACGCTGGTCGGAGCCATGCTTGTTTTTGGTGAACGGTTGAATCTGTATCAATGGATCGGGGTGATTCTTTCCATTGCCTCTTTTTATCTTCTTTCTTCATCCGGGAAAAAAGAGGGAATTCGTTTCACGCATAATAAGTGGATCTTCTTTACTGTTTTGTCCATCCTTGCCGGAGCGGCGAGCGGCTTGTATGATAAACATTTGATGGGGCGTTTGGATGTGATGACGGTGCAGGTCTGGTTCAATGTCTATCAGTGTCTGATGATGTTACCGATTCTCCTGTTTCTCTGGTATCCGCGCAGGAAAAGCACGACCCCTTTTGTCTGGCACTGGAATATTATCTTCATCTCCGTTTTCCTTTGCGTGGCGGACTGGATTTATTTTTATGCCCTGACTTTCCCTGGTTCGATGATCTCTATTGTTTCGATGGTTCGTCGCAGCAATGTCTTGGTGACTTTTCTTGCCGGTGCTTTGTTCTTCCGTGAAAAGAATCTGAAAAGTAAGGCAGTTGATCTGTTTTTAGTATTATTAGGAATGATATTCCTGTATCTTGGTTCGCGCTAAGGTATATTCTATTACTTTTGTTGTCATAAATTGTGAATGAAGATATGAAACGATTATTGTTTTCTATATTGTTTTGTGTGTTTGTATGTGGAATGATGGCACAGGATATGGATGCGGTCTTTGTTGCCATGCCTGATCAATATGTTCCCCAGTTGGAAAATGCCTGGCGTAAGGATTTGATAGATTTGTATAAATCCGGAAAGGAAGCGAAGTTGAAAAATACGATGAACGGTTTTTCCACGCTGAAGAAGTTGACGAGCGATTACCTGCTGTTACAGGTTACGGGTTGTAGTACATTGGAAATGAAAATGTTGCCGCTGGTTAACGAGACCTATGTCATTTGTATGATCACAACCGTATATGGTCCTGTTCCTGACAGCCGGGTCGAGTTTTTTACGACAGACTGGAAATCGTTGAATGCAGCCGATTTCTATACTCCGGTTCTGGCGGAATGGTTTATTAAAGATGATGTTGACAGGAATCGTATAGCCTTTATCGAAGCTACTGCCTGTTTGGACATGGACTTACGGAAATATTCGCTCAGCCCTGATGACTGGACTTTGACGGTCGAATATACGACCCCCCAATATCTGACGAAAGCCGGACGTAAGCAAGTGAAACCTTTTTTGAAGAGTGAACCAAAGATCTATACTTGGCAGAAATTCTGTTTTAAATAGCATGTAGGTCGGTTTGGTATCCGTACGGGTTATCTGCATAAAAGTTGTTTGCAAAATCAACCTTTCTTCTTCCAAAATCGTTTTTCATGACGCGGATGGCGGAAAACGTAAGAAAAGGATGGACCGGGGTATGAACCTTCGTCCGGTGACAATGGATTTTCTTTTTCAGGCAGGTGTCGGCTGCATTGGTCTTTACGTCAAGTATTATCCTTTCAGCCTGTTTGGAAAAGACAAAGGTCCGATCGTACATCCTGTTTTTGGGGGATTACAGTTACATATTTAATCTTGCTTTTATATCTTTAATAGTTGGTGGCAGGAAATTATTTTCATACCTTATATACATATTGAAAATAAATCCCTATTTTTGTGCTCTAAAACATTAAAATAAACCCAACGAAGATGGCTGCAACAAAACGTATTAAACGTGCATTGGTATCGGTATACCATAAAGATGGATTAGATGAAATTTTAAAAAAACTCCACCGTGAAGGTGTAGGTTTTGTGTCAACGGGTGGTACTCAGAAGTTTATAGAAGAATTGGGCCTCCCTTGTGATGCGGTAGAGGATCTGACCGGCTATCCCTCTATCCTGGGTGGACGTGTGAAAACACTTCATCCGAAAGTATTCGGTGGCATTTTGAACCGTCGTGACAACGAAAGCGATCAGGTTCAAATCGCCCAATATGAAATTCCTGAAATAGACTTGGTGATTGTCGACCTGTATCCGTTCGAGGAAACAGTCGCTTCCGGCGCGGAAGAACAGGCAATTATCGAAAAGATAGATATAGGCGGTATTTCTCTTATTCGTGCCGCCGCAAAGAACTTCAAGGATGTAGTGATCGTAGCATCTAAAGCCCAGTATCGGCCATTGATGCAATTGCTGAACGAAAAAGGTGCGGAAACTTCTATCGAAGACCGCAAATGGTTCGCCAAAGAAGCTTTTGCCGTTTCTTCAGGTTACGACTCTGCGATCTTCAATTATTTCGACGATCGTCAGGGGTCGCATTTCCGGGCTTCTGTAGATGATCCGATGCATTTACGCTACGGGGAAAACCCGCATCAGGCTGCCAAGTTCTATGGTAAGTTTGACAATATGTTCGACCAGTTGCATGGAAAGGAAATATCTTACAACAATTTGCTGGATATCGACTCTGCGGTAAATCTGATTGACGAGTTTGACGAACTGACATTCGCGATCCTGAAGCATAACAATGCTTGTGGCATCGCGTCTCGTGGCAATGTAGTGGAGGCTTGGAAAGATGCTTTGGCCGGCGACCCGGTGTCTGCTTTCGGGGGAATCCTGGTCACGAATACGACTGTGAACAAGGAAGTGGCGGAGGAAATCAATAAGATCTTCTTTGAAGTGATCATTGCTCCGTCGTATGATGCCGATGCTCTTGAAGTTCTGAAACAAAAGAAAAACCGTATCATATTGGTTCGCAAGGAATGCAAGACTTGTTCCATGCAGTTCCGTTCATTGCTGAATGGCGTGTTGATGCAGGAAAAAGACCTTAGTATTCAAGGTGAAGCTGATTTGGAACCGATGACGGAAAAGAAGCCGACTGCTTCGGAAGTGGAAGATTTGTTGTTTGCTAATAAAATCGTGAAGAATAGTAAGTCTAACGCTATCACGCTGGTGAAGAACAAACAGCTTTGTGCAAGCGGTATCGGGCAGACTTCCCGTGTGGATTCTTTGAAACAAGCGATCGAAAAGGCCGTTTCGTTCAATTTCGATTTGAAAGGTGCTGTTATGGCTTCGGATGCGTTTTTCCCGTTTGCAGACTGTGTGGAAATAGCCGACAAGGCCGGTATCACTGCCGTTATACAGCCGGGAGGTTCTATTAACGACAAGTTGTCTGTTGATTATTGCAATGAACATGGCTTAGCTATGGTTAAGACGGGAGTCCGTCACTTTAAACATTAATTGGATTGTCAATTTTAATTATTCAAATGGGATTATTATCTTTTACACAAGAATTGGCAATGGACCTGGGAACTGCCAATACCATTATCACCTGTAATGATAAGATGGTAGTGGATGAGCCTTCCGTAATCGCTCTGGATGCTCGTTCGGAAAAAGTGTTGGCGGTTGGGCGTCAGGCACGTGAGATGTACGAAAAGACCAATCCGAATATTCGTACGATCCGTCCGCTCCGTGAAGGTGTCATCGCAGACTTCTACGCTGCCGAGCAGATGATGCGTGGATTGATAAAAATGGCCAGCGGACGCAAACGCTGGTTTGCTCCTTCTCTCCGTATGGTGATCGGTATTCCGTCGGGTAGTACGGAAGTTGAAATTCGTGCCGTACGCGACTCTGCCGAACATGCAGGTGGTCGTGAAGTATATATGGTTTTTGAACCGATGGCTGCCGCTATCGGGGTGGGTATGGATGTGCTTGCTCCCGAAGGAAACATGATTGTCGATATAGGGGGGGGGACGACCGAGATTGCGGTGATTTCGCTGGGTGGTATCGTTTCCAATAAGTCCATCAAGATGGCAGGTGATGATTTGACGAACGATATTGTGGAATATATGCGTCGTCAGCATAATATACGCGTTAGCGAACGTATGGCGGAACGCATCAAGATCAATGTCGGTTCCGCTTTGAGCATTCTCGAAGATGCACCGGAAGATTTTGAAGTATGTGGTCCGAATCAGATGACGGCATTACCGATGAAGGTTCCAGTTTCCTATCAGGAGATCGCCCATTGTTTGGATAAATCAATTTCAAAGATTGAAGCCGCTGTTCTGAGCGCGTTGGAGCAGACGCCTCCTGAATTGTATGCCGATATCGTCAAAAATGGTATTTATCTGGCGGGTGGAGGTGCTTTGCTGCGTGGTATCGACAAACGTCTGCGTGATAAGATGGGGATCGAATTTCATGTGGCAGACGATCCTTTGCATGCTGTTGCCAGAGGTACGGGGATTGCGTTGAAGAATATCGACAAGTTTAATTTCCTTATCCGGTAAATATAGGTTGAAAGTTGAGAGTTGAAGGTTGAAAGTAAACGGATGGTACACTTGCTGAATATTCAACTTTCGACTTTCAATTTTCAATTTTCAACAGATTATGCGCAAACTCTTGGATTTTTTAGTCAGAAAGAGGCATTGGTTCTTATTCATTTTGCTTGAGATCATATCGTTGACGCTGGTTTATCGCAATAATGCGTATCAACGCAGCATCATATTCAGTTCTGCAAATGTGATAACCGGACATATTGCTTCTGTCTCCGGTTTTGTGACTTCCTACCTGAATCTGCGTGACATAAACCGGGAACTTCTGGAGCGTAACGGGCAGCTTGAAATGGAGTTGCTTGAATTGCAGGACCAGTTGGAGATGATGCGGGCTGACACGGTTTTGTTTTCCGGCTTTGTATCTGACTCAACCGAACAGTTTCCGTATAGTTTTGTTACGGCGGATGTTGTGAACAACAGTGTTACACATTTGTCCAATTATATTACGGTAAACAAAGGTCGTAAGGATGGAGTGGAGCCGGATATGGGGGTTGTGTCCGAACGGGGGGTTGTGGGAATCGTATCGACGGTTTCCGACTATTTTTCTGTTGTGATCCCGCTATTGAATCCGAAGTTCAAACTGAGTTGTAAGGTGTTGGGAAGTAGTTATTTTGGAACATTGAGTTGGAATGGGCGTAATGCGCGTTTTGCCAATTTGGACGAATTGCCTCGCCATGTGGAGTTTGAGAAAGGTGATACGATTGTGACGAGCGGTTATTCCGCTATTTTTCCGTCCGGGATTATTGTGGGTAAAGTTGTGAATTTCGAGAAACAGCATGATGACAACTTCTATTCGCTTGAAGTGGAACTGGCCACTGATTTTCAAGCTTTGAATAATGTGCGTATCATAAAGAATTACCGTCAGGCGGAGCAAAAAAATATAGAGCGGGAGGCTAAAAAGAATGATTAACAATATACTGCGAGGTTTCATCTATTTTGTGGTGCTGGTGTTGGTCCAGGTGTTGATCCTGAATAATATTCATTTCCTGCGTGTGGCCACGCCGTTCTTGTATCTTTATTTCATACTGAAAATGCCTGTGGTGAGTTTCCGCACAAATGTGGTGTTTTTCTCTTTTCTTATCGGGATGGTGGTCGATATGTTTTCGAATACTCCCGGAATGCATGCGTTTGCCTGTACGTTAGCCGGTTTTATCCGCCATCCGTTGGTTCAGTTGTTGATGGGAAAAGACCTGCCGGAAGGGATTTACTCTTCTTACAAAACGTTCGGGTATGGCGGTTTTTTTCGTTACACGTTGCTTTTTGTCGTTATTCATCACGTGGCATTGTTTTTGATCGAGTCGCTGACACTTTTTGATCCGTTGTTTTTGGCAATACGCATTGCAGCGAGTGTGGTGACAACGACCTTATTAATTTGTACAATAGAAGCATTCAATATAGAGACCCAGAAAAGTGGAGATTAATACGAAGTACACTCTTGAGAACAGGCGTTTCGTGATTGGTGGCGCCGTTGTTCTGCTGGTTCTCATCTTTATCATTCGTCTGTTCTTCCTGCAAGTGATGGACAGTGACTATAAAGCATGGGCTGACAGTAATGCGTTTCAGAAAAAGACATTGATTCCTTCCAGAGGTATTATTTATGACCGCAACGGAAAATTGCTGGTCTATAATCAACCTTCATACGAAGTCATGTTGGTCATGCGTGAGGTTCAACCGTTTGATACGCTCGACTTCTGCAATATCCTTGGTATCACAAAAGAATTGTTTGTAAAGCGTATAGCCGAAATTAAGAACAGGCGGTTGAATCCCGGCTATTCTTCCTATGTCCCGCAGGTGTTTATGAATCACCTTTCTGCACAAGAATGTGGGGTTTTGCAGGAAAAGCTGTATAAATTTCCCGGTTTTTATATTCGAAACCGTACGATCCGGGAATATGAATATCCATACGGAGCTCATTTATTGGGTAATATCGGGGAGGTTAACCGGGGAGATGTTGAAAAGGATCCGTATTATGTGCAGGGAGATAATGCCGGACGTTCTGGCGTGGAGTTGTCTTATGAGGAGGCTTTACGCGGCGTGAAAGGTGTGGAGATCCTGTTGCGTGATGCACATGGACGTATAAAAGGACGGTATGAAGAAGGCCGTTACGATGTGGCTCCTGTGTCCGGTAAGAACTTGACGCTTTCGATAGATATGGATTTACAGGCTCTGGGTGAGAAGTTGATGCGAAACAAGCGGGGGAGCATTGTCATGATCGAGCCGGAAACCGGGGAGGTTCTGTGCATGGTTTCTTCGCCTTCTTACGATCCGAATTTGTTGGTCGGCCGCCAGCGTGGAAAGAATCATATCATGCTGTCGAAAAATTCGGATAAGCCTTTGTTGGACCGTGCCATCATGGGCCGTTATCCTCCGGGATCGACATTCAAGCCGACACAGGCATTGACCTTCCTCCAGGAAAAGGTAATTACGACAGGGACCATGTACACTTGTGCACATGGATATACGGGAGCGCGGAACGGTAAACCTGCCTGCCACGGACATCCTTCTCCTTTGAGTGTGACTTATGCGTTGGCGACTTCTTGCAACTCCTTTTTTTGTTGGGGGTTGCGTGATATGATCGATAGCCGCCGGCGTTATCCGAGCGTAGGGGAGGCGTTTGAAGTTTGGAAGAACTATCTGGTATCTATGGGATATGGTTATAAGCTGGGTATTGATTTGCCGGGGGAAAACAGGGGTTTTTTGCCGAACAGCGAGTATTATGACAAATATCATGGGAAACGTTGGGGTTCCAGTTCCGTTATTTCTATTGCGATCGGGCAAGGAGAAGTATTAGCTACGCCATTGCAGATCTGTAATCTGGCGGCGACTATTGCTAACCGGGGCTATTTTATTACTCCGCATGTGGTGAAGGAGGTGCAGGATACTCCGTTGGATTCCTTTTATACGGATAAACGGTATACGATGGTCGAACGCAAAAATTACGAGATTGTGGCTGAAGGTATGCGGAATGCCGTCATAAACGGAACTTGCCGGGGAGCGGCAATTCCGGGAATCGAAGTCTGTGGCAAGACGGGAACGGCTGAGAATCCACATGGAAAAGATCACTCGGCTTTTATCGGTTTTGCTCCTTATCACAATCCGAAGGTCGCCGTTTGCGTGTATGTGGAGAATGGTGGCTTCGGTGCGACCTACGGTGTACCGATCGGCAAGTTGATGATGGAGAAATATCTGAAGGGCGAAATTTCGGAGGAGAACAAGTTGCTCGAAGAGACGATGTCGAATGCTGTTGTATCACCAAACGTTTTATCTTTACCGAATCGTGAGTTATAGGAAGACAGAAATATGGAAGACGGTTGACTGGTTGACGATCATCCTTTATGTGGTATTGATCATTGCCGGTTGGTTTAGTATCTGCGGTGCTAGTTATGAATTTGATAATGTAGGGTTGTTCGACCCGTCGGGGCGTCCTGGTTCGCAGTTGATGTGGATGGGGTTGTCGGTAGGGTTGATCTTTGTGATCCTGATGCTGGAAAGTGAATTTTTTGATGTTTTTGCCTATTTGATATATGCCGGTGTCATAGTGTTGCTGATTGCGACGATTTTTCTGGCTCCGAATATAAAAGGTTCCCATTCGTGGCTCGTTTTGGGGCCTGTCAGATTGCAGCCGGCGGAATTTGCCAAGTTTGCAACGGCACTTGTTGTCGCGAAGCTGATGAATACCTATGGCTTCAAGTTGACTGTTCCTAAGAACTTCATGCTTGTCTTGTCGCTGATATTCTTGCCGATGGTTTGTATCCTGCTGCAACAGGAGACAGGGTCGGCCTTGGTTTATCTGGCTTTTTTTCTGATGTTATATCGGGAGGGTATGTCAGGGTACATTCTTTTGTCGGGAGTTTGTGCGGTTGTCTTTTTTGTTACCAGCATGAAGTTTTCGAATGTAACAGCGGGGACTACAGCCGTGGGAGAGTTGCTTGTTTCTTCTTTGATCCTGTTAATCACGGTTGTTTTAGTACAGATCGAAAGGAAAGACATTCGTGCGATACAAGTGATATTGGGTACTGCGGGTATTGTCTATTTGGGAGGATATGCCGCTTCTTTCTTTACGCCGGTTGATTATTCCCTCATATCGATCGGGTTGGTTTTGCTCGTTGCTTGCTATCTGATATTCCTTTCCGTCCGCAATTGGGTATGGCATTATGTGTTTATAGCTGTTTTTGCATTGGGATCGCTGGCTTTTATGTTTTCGGTTGATTATGTATTTACTGATATTTTGGAACCGCATCAACAGATACGTATCAAGGTTTCATTGGGTTTGGAGGACGATCCGAGCGGTGCGGGCTATAATGTAAATCAGTCGAAGATCGCGATCGGTTCGGGTGGACTCACCGGAAAAGGTTTTTTGAACGGTACGCAGACCAAACTGAAATATGTGCCAGAACAAGATACCGACTTTATCTTTTGTACGGTTGGTGAGGAACAAGGGTTTGTCGGAGCCTCGGCGGTTCTATTGGTGTTCGGGTTCCTGATCTTGCGTCTGATCGTGCTTGCTGAGCGGCAAAGTTCTATTTTCAACCGGGTGTATGGTTATAGTGTCGCTTCTATCTTTTTCTTTCATTTGGCCATCAATATCGGGATGGTGACAGGGCTTACCCCTGTGATCGGCATTCCGTTACCTTTTTTTAGTTACGGAGGTTCCTCCCTTTGGGGGTTCACGATCCTGCTTTTTATATTCCTTCGTCTGGATGCTTCCAGAAGGGAAAGGTAGGAGGATGCAGGGAGGCATCCTCCGGTCACTTGGAGGGACGGATCGAGAAACCGATTTCCTGTATTCCTTTCAGAGCATCGTCACGCATCCCTTGGCGGAAACTAAAGGTATATTGTCCGGCATGCGGGAACTTATATTGCGAATGAATAGGAAAGCTGCTTTGATATAAGGAAATGCCGTGTCCATACCATTTACCGAATTCATCAGCAAGTATACATTCGATAGTGTCCCGGCGAAGCGGCCCGATCGGCCATTCTTCATTGCAGAAAATCCATAAGTTCTGATACGGGTACAAGTTGTTGTTCCTTACTTTCAATGTCAGGTCATAAGGTACGGATATATCTTTCACCTCGAAGGTAAAATAATATGCCTTGTCCTTTTCCCACGTGATATTGTTAATCGCTTGATACTGGTCGTATAAGGGCGGTTTTTCGCAGGAAAAGAACAAGGAACAAGTCAATGCGGCAATGATTCCTTTAAGCTTCCGGCTTGGAGACCGGCTTGGCTTGTTGCTGAAGTGTGTCATTGTTCGGTTGCTTATCGTTATTTGCTCGGTTGGGACGCGGTTTGTTCCGGTTGCGGTTCCCGTTTTTGTTGCCGTTTCCTTTTTTATTTTCGTTCCCGTTCGTCTTTTCTCCGTTGGAGAATTTGCCGTTGCCCTCTTTGCCGTTGTTGGCAGCGGTTTCTTTCGGTAAGTTTTCCTTGTTATTGCCGTTGCCGTTGCCGTTTCCGTTGCGTTTCTTTTTCTTCTTTTTCAAGGATGAGTCGAAACGGGTCACACTGTCCTGGCCGAGGATATCTTGGGCATCGCGCTTGGGCGGCTGCGGTTTGGTATCGGCTTCGAGTGTAACCGGCTTCATGCCTTTCTTGTTCATGTTGATCACATCGAAGGCACGGTTGGCAGGGATTGTGACCAAATTGGCCGCGAATGACTTATCGGTCGAGTAGGTGATTTCCCGCTTGAAGATATCTGTTTTAAAGTGATAATAGGTATTGTCTTTTGTTTCCAGCACCACTTCACGGGACGGCAAGCGCTTTTGTGCTTCCACATAGGCATCCACTTCGTAGTTGATACAACATTTCAGTTTGGCGCATTGGCCGGCTAATTTCTGGGGATTCATGGAGATATCTTGATAGCGGGCAGCTCCGGTGGCTACCGATACGAAACTCGTCATCCAGCTTGAACAGCACAATTCGCGTCCGCAAGGGCCGATACCGCCGATACGTCCGGCTTCTTGGCGGGCGCCGATCTGCTTCATTTCGATGCGGACACGGAAAGCTTCAGCGAGTACTTTGATCAGTTGGCGAAAGTCGACACGCTCATCGGCGATGTAATAAAAGATAGCCTTATTGCCATCTCCTTGGTATTCCACGTCTCCGATCTTCATATTCAGTCCCAAATCGGCAGCGATTTGGCGCGAACGGATCATTGTGTCGTGCTCCTTGGCCTTTGCCTCTTCATATTTTTCAATATCGGTCGTTTTGGCTTTGCGATATACTTTTTTAGGTTCGTTGCCTTCACCGGTGCGGATATTGTTCTTTTTCATCTGAAGAAGAACAAGCTTGCCGGTTAGAGTCACGGTCCCGATATCATGTCCGGGGTTGGCTTCCACAGCAACTAAATCTCCTTTTTCCAAAGGTATCTTGGAACTGTTGAGGTAGTATCCTTTGCGGGTGTTTTTGAACTGCACTTCCACGTAGTCGGTCGCGTTTGCCGCGTCGGGGACGTCGCAAAGCCAATCATAGGTGTTCAGTTTATTGTTTTGTATCTTGCTGCATCCATTTTTACCCATGCAGCAACTTCCTGTATTTAATTTAAAACTCATTTGTCGGTATATATATAATGTATTTATGTGCGTACAATTACGCAAAAATACGCAAAATATTTGGTTCGTGGCAAATCAAGAATGAATTATAAAGAGAAAGGGCAAAACAGAATACTCCGTTTTGCCCTTTTCGATATTGTTGTCCGTGTTGATTTACTTAACCAGTCCGTGACTTTTAAATACTTTGTGAATGGCTTCCAACGCATGATCGAGTTGTTCAATCGTGTGAGTCGCCATCAGTGAGAAACGGATCAGTGTATCTTCAGGCGCGACAGCCGGAGATACGACCGGATTTACAAAGATTCCGGCTTCGAACAATTCTTTTACGATCAGGAATGTCAAGTCGTTGTCGCGGATAAACAGCGGAATGATCGGTGTCGAGGTATGACCGATTTCGCATCCCATGTTACGGAATCCGTCTAATGCATAGTGGGTCAGTTTCCACAGATGATCAATACGTTCCGGTTCACTCAGCATAATATCGAGTGCCGCACCGGCTGCTGCTGTAGCGGCAGGAGTATTACTTGCACTGAATATATAAGAACGGGAGTTGTGGCGGAGATAATTGATCGTTTCCTTATCCGAAGCAATGAAACCGCCGATAGAAGCAAGCGACTTGCTGAATGTACCCATGATCAGGTCTACATCGTCGGTCACGCCGAAATGGTTACAAGTTCCGCGACCGTGATCGCCCAAGACTCCCAAGCCGTGGGCTTCGTCAACCATTACACTTGCATTGTACTTTTTGGCTAATGCTATAATTTCCGGTAATTTGGCAACGTCGCCTTCCATACTGAACACGCCGTCTATAACAATTAGTTTTACCTTGTCAGGTTCACATTTCTGGAGTTGCTTTTCCAAAGACTCCATATCGTTATGCCTGTATTTCAGTTTGGTAGAGAAGGAAAGACGGTGTCCTTCAATGATAGACGCATGATCCAGTTCGTCCCAGATGATATAGTCTTCACGTCCTGTCAGACAGGATACGACCCCTAAATTTACCTGGAATCCGGTGGAATATACAATGGCATCTTCTTTTCCGACAAATTCGGCCAAACGTTTTTCCAACTGGATGTGCAAATCCAACGTTCCGTTCAAGAAACGTGAACCGGCACACCCCGTACCATATTTCTTAATGGCATCAATTGCCGCCTCTTTTACTTTCGGATGGTTTGTCAGGCCTAAGTAGGCGTTAGAACCAAACATCAAGACTTTTTTACCGCTGATCATTACTTCTGTATCCTGATCACTTTCAATCATTCTGAAGTATGGATAAATTCCTGCGGCCATGGCCCGCTGAGGTGCATCGTACTTTGATAGTTTCTCTTGTAAAAGTTTCATATTATAATTGACAGAGAATGATTTTCTCGCTACATTGTTATTCTAAAAGAACCCAGGTCTGCGTGCTACATAATATCTATGTTTCGGCAAATCCAGCCGCAAAAGTAGTAAAAAAATAACTTATAGTAGCCGAAATACTTTAAAAGTTTTACAAAAGCATTATTTTTGTCCTCTCAAAGTAAGCAGTAGCAAGAATGGAGGGACGGACAATCAACATACAGGCCATTATAAATCCGATTTCGGGTGTCGGTTCGAAAAGAAAGATTCCGAAAATGATTGAAAACGCTTTTGTGGGTGGTAATTGTTGTGTGGAAATTTCTTTTACGGAATATCCCGGACATGCCAGCGAACTGACGCGGCAGGCTCTCGATAACGGAGCCAATTGTGTGATTGCCGTCGGTGGAGACGGGACCGTGAACGAGATTGCCTGTGCCATGCTCCATTCGGATGCCGTGCTGGGAATTATCCCGAAAGGGTCCGGCAATGGCTTGGCACGTGAATTGCATATCCCGATGGATGTACGCCGTGCGATCGACCTGATCGTGAAGGGGCACGTTTCGACAATCGACTGTTGCAAGGCGAACGGGCGTATATTTTTCTGTACTTGCGGGGTCGGTTTTGATGCGGCGGTCAGCCAGAAGTTTGCCGGAGAGAAACGTCGCGGTTCGCTTACCTATATAAAAAACACTGTGGAGGAATATCTGGGCTATCAACCCGAACCTTATGAAATATTGATCGACAATCAGACGGTCAAGGAAAAGGCGTTTTTAGTGGCTTGCGGGAATGCTTCCCAGTATGGGAACAATGCCTTTATCGCTCCCCATGCCAATATCCAGGATGGCAAAATGGATATCACGATCCTTTCTCCTTTTGGTCCGTTGGATATCGCGCCGTTGGCTATCCAGTTGTTTACGAGGCAAATTGACCGTAATAGCAAGATCAAGACATTCAAGGGAAAAGATGTCACGATCATCCGTCAGAAACCGGGAGTCATGCACCTGGACGGCGAGCCGGTCATGGCGGATAGCCGGATTGAAATCTCTGTTCTTCCGAAATCATTGAACGTATTGACACCGGAAACTGTTTCTTTTACGAAAGAGGTGCATAACCTGTTTGGTGAAGTGACCCGTTTCTTTGACAAGAAACTCCCTTACATCTTTAAATAGAAGTCTTTCGTCAGGTCGATATATTCGTCAGTATACTGATGTCTTGCCATCTCGATGGTCAGCCGGCTGGAGAATGTGGGAGAAGCGGAGGTGTCTGTTGACAGTTCGGTTAACAGCCGTTTCGGTTGGGCGCCGGCGACGGGGATGACGGATACTTCCTTCGAAAGAAACAAATGTTGTGCTCGGATACAATCCGCCAGACGCTCTTTCTGGTCGTAGGGCAGGATGAGGGCGACGCGTCCCTGCGGGGCAAGCAGTTTACGGCTGTCCTGCAACAGATCTTCCAATGTCAGCGTATCGGTGTGACGTGCCGTGTTCCGTTGCCGGTCGGGACATCTTAATGAATCGACGAAATAAGGAGGATTGGATACGATCAGGTCATATCGGTTCGTTCCGGCTTGTGCGAAATCGGCCAAGGAGGAATGCAGGATATTTATCCGGCCGGCAAAAGGGGATGATTCTGCGTTTTCCTGTGCCTGGAGACAGGCATCAGCATCTATGTCGATGGCGTCGATGACCGCTTTGCAGCGTTGTGCCAACATCAGGGCGATCAGTCCGGTCCCCGTCCCGATGTCCAGTATGCGGCTGCACGCTTCTGTTCCGGCCCACGCGCCGAGCAGAACACCGTCGGTTCCTACTTTCATCCCGCATTTATCATGACGGATGGTAAACTGTTTGAATCGAAAAAAAGGATTTGACATAGCAGTTAAAATTGAAAATAGATTGTTTAGTGCAAAAGTAGGCAGAATTGAGTTAAAAATAGTAACTTTGGCACGTTTATTGTATAAAATAGAATTGCGGGTGATAAAAGAATATTCCGCGACTATGACAAAGAATATATGAAGAAAGATAAAGTAACGATGTTTGCCGAGGAGTCGTACAACGACTTGGATGATAATATTGGTATCGTAATGCCTATCCTCACAGATTGCGATGTGGATGAAGACTTTACCGAAGGAATGGAGAATGTGGGGGAGGAATTGCCCATTCTCCCGCTCCGCAATATGGTGTTGTTTCCGGGCGTGGCTATGCCGGTCATGATAGGCCGTCCCAAGTCTATGCGTCTGATAAAGGAAGCCGCCCATAAGAAAAGTCTGATCGGGGTGGTCTGCCAAAAGGATGTGAATACGGAAGATCCGAAGATGGATGATCTGTATACGACGGGAGTCGTGGCCGATATTGTCCGCGTGCTTGAAATGCCGGACGGAACGACGACCGTGATCCTGCAGGGTAAGAAGCGCTTTCTGTTGGAAGAACTTTCTACTGACGATCCTTACCTGACCGGAAAGATCAAATTGCTTGAAGATATCATGCCGGACAAGTCTGATCGTGAGTTCGAAGCACTTGTCTCGACTATTAAGGATTTGACGATCAAGATGCTCGGGGCTGTATCCCAACCGCCTCGCGACCTGATTTTTTCAATAAGAAATAATAAAAATATTCTTTATCTGATCAATTTTTCTTGTTGCAATGTCCCCAACGGGTCGTCTGAAAAGCAGGATTTGTTGTTGATCGGTAACCTGAAAGACCGCGCGTATCGTCTTTTGTTTATCTTGAACCGGGAGTATCAGTTGGTGGAACTGAAGACGTCTATCCAGATGAAGACTCACGAGGATATTAACCAACAGCAGAAAGAATATTTTCTCCAACAGCAGATCAAGACGATCCAGGAGGAGCTGGGTGGCAATATCAACGAACTGGAAATTAAGGAGCTTCGCGAGAAGGCGGCTAAGAAGAAATGGCCGCAAGCTGTGGCTGAAACGTTTGAGAAAGAGATACGCAAGCTGGAACGTTTGCATCCGCAATCTCCGGATTTTTCCATTCAGACGCAATACGTGCAGACGATCGTCAATCTACCTTGGAATGAATACAGTAAGGATAATTTCAATCTTGCCCATGCACAGAAAGTCCTGGATCGTGATCATTACGGACTGGAAAAGGTGAAAGAGCGTATTGTCGAGCATTTGGCGGTGCTGAAACTGAAGGGGGACATGAAGTCACCCATCATTTGCTTGTACGGGCCTCCGGGAGTCGGAAAGACTTCGCTGGGAAAATCAATCGCGGAGGCTTTGCATCGCAAGTATGTCCGGGTTTCGTTGGGAGGGCTGCATGACGAAGCGGAGATACGCGGTCATCGCCGTACCTATATCGGTGCGATGTCCGGACGTATCATCCAGAATCTCCAGAAGGCCGGAACTTCAAATCCGGTGTTTATCCTTGACGAGATCGACAAGGTGACGAATGACTTCAAGGGAGATCCCGCCTCCGCCTTGCTTGAGGTGTTGGACCCCGAGCAGAACAATGCTTTCCATGACAATTATCTGGACATAGATTATGACCTGAGCAAGGTTATGTTTGTTGCGACTGCCAATAACCTGAATACGATTTCCCAGCCGTTGCTGGACCGTATGGAGCTGATCGAGGTGAGTGGCTATATCATGGAAGAGAAGGTGGAAATCGCTGCCCGTCATTTGGTCCCGAAACAGTTGGATGCTCATGGCCTGCCGAAAGGAAAAGTGAAGTTCCCCAAAAAGACGTTGCAGGCGATTGTCGAATCTTACACCCGTGAGAGCGGTGTACGGGAGTTGGACAAAAAGGTTGCCAAGATCATGCGTAAGCTGGCCCGCAAGCTGGCGTCCGGCGAGGAGCTTCCTGCACAGGTTCGTCCGGAAGATCTGCATGATTACTTGGGAGCTGTCGAATATACCCGTGATAAATATCAGGGGAATGACTACGCAGGTGTTGTCACCGGGCTTGCTTGGACGGCGGTCGGTGGTGAGATTCTGTTTGTGGAGTCCAGCTTGAGCAAGGGGAAAGGCGCGAAGCTCACTTTGACAGGCAATTTGGGGGATGTGATGAAGGAGTCTGCCATATTGGCACTCGAATACATTCATTCGCATGCCGGACATTTCGGTATCGACGAAGATATGTTTGATAATTGGAATGTCCATGTCCATGTGCCCGAGGGGGCAATACCGAAAGACGGGCCGAGTGCCGGTATCACTATGGTCACTTCGTTGGTGTCGGCTTTTACACAACGCAAGGTACGCAGCAATTTGGCTATGACCGGCGAGATTACGCTGCGTGGCAAAGTCCTTCCGGTGGGTGGCATCAAGGAAAAGATATTGGCGGCCAAACGTGCCGGAATCAAGGAACTGATCCTTTGCCGGGAGAATAAGAAAGATGTCGAGGAGATCAAGCCGGACTATCTGAAAGGTCTGACTTTCCATTATGTGGATGATATCTGCCAAGTGGTCGATCTGGCCTTGTTGAAGGAAAAAGTATCCGATCCCTTGTTCTGAAGATAAAACGTGCCCTTACATATAATCCCTGCAAAGGTGTGATGGTCCGAAGCCGGAATCACCTTTGCAGGGATTTTTCTTGTTGTCCGAATAAAGTGGTCGCCTTAGCCTATCCAAAGCTATGCTTTAGGGTGCGTAACCCATAGCTTTATCTTTGCTTGCCGTCTGCATAGGGAAGAAAGGGGGTTTCTGGAAGGCTTCGGGGGCGGACCTGTTAAGCCTCTTCTTTCGTTTCTTCGGCCGGGGTCTCTTCTGTTACCGGTTCTTCCGGAGTGAATTCCGTGATGTCGGCTCCGATTAGGATGTTATACCAAGAGATCAATTTCTTGATGTCGCTCGGGTATACACGTTCACGGTCGAAATTAGGAAGAATCTCTGCAAAATAGGCACGCAGTTCATCCGGTTTGGCGGATGTGGAAACAGATGCTTTCTGTCCGTTTTCTTTATTTTTGACATTAGTCAGAACTTCGTGCAAAGGCACTTCCGATTCATCTGTGTAGATGGCAATGTCTCCAAGGGAAATCACTTTATCTTTTGCGTATGCAGGAACTCTTTTCTTGTCTGCTAACGACTCAACAATCAGCATATTTTTCCCGTGGGAAACCAATTTAAACAATCCCGGTTTACCCGAGATAGACAAAATCGTCTTCAACATAATACTTTGTTTTTCTAATAGTGTTTAACTTTTTCGTATGCAAATGTAGCATAACTGGCGGGAATTTCCGGTCGTTTTGGGCATATTTTCTTGTTTCTAATGATTATTCACTAAGCACCAACGTCTCTTTTAACCGGATAAACCTGCTTTTTTGTTTGATATAAAGTTGAAAATCAATAATTTTATTTCCTTAGGCCGGTAAGGAAGGCTCTTATCTGCGGAAGTAAGGCTTGTTGGCCGTCGTTGATGATCACATGATCCGCTTTTTCTTTCTTTATTTCGTCCGGCAACTGGCTTTTGATGCGGCGTATGACCTCTTCGCGTGAAACGGCATCGCGTTCGAGTACCCGGCTGATGCGTATCTCCATCGGGGCATAGACCATCAGTGTCGTGTCGACAACCCGGTTAAAGCCTGATTCGAAAAGGATGGCGGATTCGATGGCGCATACCGCGGTGTCCTGCCTTTCGGCCCAAGCAAGAAAGTGGCGGTTCACTTCCGGGTGAATGATCGCATTGACTTGCCCAAGCTGTTCCGGGTTTCCGAAAATATGAGAGGCGAGGCGTTTTTTGTCTAAACCGTTTGCCGTATATAGCTCCTTGCCGAACAAGGCGATCAGTTTTTCCCGGATAACGGGCGATGTGGCTGTCAGGCGTTTGCTTTCCGTATCGGCGATGTACACGGGAATGCCCGACAACTCCAATAAGGCGGCCACCACTGATTTTCCGCTTCCGATTCCTCCGGTGATTCCTATCTTAATCATTTGATTTTGTTTGTTCCAGTATAAATTCGATCCGGTCCGGTGAAATTGTGGCGGCATCCACCCAACTCGGTTTCTTGTTCAGCAGCAAAGGCAATGTCCCTGAAGTACTTTGTTCCAGGTCGGTAAAAGAGACCCGTATTTCGAAATCATCCGCCGAGACATCCTTGAAGCGTGAAAGAGGAACGTTGCAGCTTACTTTCACGACAGACGGGAATGTACGCAGGGTGTAACGGCGTGGCAGGTTGGGGCAGGTGACAGGTATTTCCAGTGTCTTTTCCGTATATTCTTCTATCGGGATCGTGATGGTCACACTTGTCGGTTCGAGAGTCGCCCCGTCGATCTTTTCCAGTTGGACGGTACGCGTGACAGTCTTGCTTCCTTTCTTTATCTCGGTATGAACTGTTTTTATCTCTTGCAAGGTGTCCAGAACGACATCGCTGGCGTAAACGTTGATATTACGGGGAGTAATGGAGATGTCTCCCGAGACTTTGAAACCTGCATTTGTTTGGACGGTTCCCGCAAACACGACCGGTATCTCCTTTTTGATACGTTTGCTGTAAGCCGCATCGATATGCTGGGGATCGAAGTTGAGCAGCGAAGTGGTCGCAATCAGTTGTTTCTTTATGTCGCTTTCGATGTCTTTCCTGCTGACCACCAGCTTTCCTGCTTTTTCCGGTTGTGTTTTCATATTGGCCTCAATCGGGGCGAACGACCGGCCGAGGGAGTAGTTCAGCAGAACGCTCCCTTTGTCTTTCACTTTGACCGTAATGGCTTCGGGCGGTGTTTCCGTGAAAGATATGTCAGGCGGCACATTCTTGTACTTGACCGGTATTTTGATATCTATCTCATACTCTTGCTGTAAGCTTTGGAGGAGCCAGAACCCGAAAGCCAGTAGTGTGAAATAGAAAAAGATCAAGGCTTCTTTCCACTGTTGACGGCGGAGAAAAGCCTTAATCTCTATCCGGACAGACTTGAATGTTTGTTTGATTTGTCCAAGTCGTGACATGTGTTCCGTTGTTTATTTTTGCTGTGCGTCCTCTGCAGATGCGAACACGGATGTTTTGTCTACACGGATGCGTACGCCGTCAGAAATTTCAATTAACATGTAAGTGTCACCGATTTCTTTTATCTTTCCGTAGATGCCTCCGGCCGTGATCACTTTGTCTCCCGCTTTCAATGCTTCACGGGCTTTCTGAATCTCTTTTTGTTTCTTTTGTTGCGGACGGATCATGAAGAAATAGAAGATAGCAACAATGACAACCATCATCAAAATGCCTGACCATTGCTGGTTTCCGCCGGCGGCTTGAAGTAAAATAGTAAGTAAGCTCATATAACTGTAAACATTAATAAGTTGATATCAATTCGATACTGACACAAATGTAAGGATAATAATTAGTCTTTGAGCAATAACTTTTCTTTTTTTAACTCGCCGACTATAGAATCTAAAATACCGTTGATGAACGTTCCGCTTTTCGGCGTACTGTAGTATTTGGCCGTGTCGATATATTCGTTCAGCGTCACGTTGATGGGTATTGTGGGGAACGTCATGATCTCAGCCAACGCGACCTGCATGATGATAAGGTCCATATTGGCTATTCGTTCGGTCTCCCAGTTCTTCATGTGCTTGTTGATACGTTCACGCCATACGCTTCCTTTCATCAACGATTGGCGGAATAATTTGATGGCGAAGGACTGGTCTTCGAGATCTTTGAACATCGGCAACAATTTTTGTTTGCTTCCCGCTGCTTCTTCGAATTGTTTGATCGTTTTCAGCGTAAATGTTTCGACGATGGATATGTCGTCGTTCCAGTAAATGCTTTTGTCTTGCAGGTACTCGTCGATCGCTTCGTTGCCGCAGATCAGCTTTTTGAATGCGGTACGCCAGAATTCCTTGTCTGTCTCGTATGAGTCGTTTTCATTGTTCAAATATTCCTCATACAAGTCGGACGATAAGATCAGGTCGAGCACCATCTTGATCAGATCTTCATCGTTATCCCATGAAAGACCTTGTTCGGTCACATACTTCCGAAGGGCTTCGTTTTCGGCTATTTGTGCGGCAAAGCGATTGTCTGTCAGTCGAGTGTTGGGACTCAAGTCGGCTTCTGTCGGCATATACTTGTTCTTGCGGGCATCCAGAATGCGTCTTTGTAAGTTTGTGACATCGACAATTAGAAGAAGGAAATAATGATATAAATCATAAGACTTTCTGAGGCTGAAAAGCAATTCGTTTTCCGCTACTTTGAGGTCGTTGTTTCCGTTTTGATAGTAAGAATATACTATCTGTAAAACTTTAATGCGGATTAAAATTCTGTTGATCATCGTTTGAAGGAACTACTTGTTATAAATTTGGCTGCAAAGTTAGTCATTCTTTTGAGAAAAGTTCGTTGCCTCGCCTAATTTTATGTAGGTTATTTATTATTTCATAATATTCCGATTCTTTATACGTATTTTCCTGCGTTAAAATGGTTGTTATTTTAAAAAAAATGCACATATTTGAGGCAAGTTATGATAAAAGGGTGGGTGTTTAACAAATGTTTGCTATAATGGAAGACTCGGTGAAGAAAATGCAGTTTGAAGGTGGTGATAAGGAGATTTTATACTCTAAGACCATTAAAGCGGGAAAAAGAATTTATTATCTGGATGTGAAGAAAAATCTGAAGGACGATTTATTTTTGGCTGTGACTGAAAGCAAAAAGGTGCAGTCGAAAGGGGATGCACAGATTTCTTTTGAAAAACATAAGATTTTCCTGTATAAAGAGGATTTTGACAAGTTCATGAATGGAATGAATGATGTTATCAATTACATTAAGCAATGTAAAGCCGGTGAAAAGCCGGTGGAGGCGGTGCCGTATGAAGATCGGCAGGAAGACGACTCGGATGAGATCAAACTGAATATCGAATTTTGAACGAGTCTGCAAAAAATCGGAAAATAATAAGGGGCTGTTTCGATAGAAAACAGCCCCTTATCTTTTGTAGGCCCTGTAGAGAGAGGGGACCTATCGATGTTGCGGTTTATTCTGCCGGATGAATTGCTTCAGTAGGACAAGCGTCTGCGCAAGTTCCACAATCTGTACACATTTCAGGGTTGATGCTGTATTTGTCACCTTCTGAAATTGCTCCTACCGGACATTCGTCAATACAAGTACCGCAAGCGATACAATCGTCACTGATTACGTAAGCCATTTTTTTTAACGTTTAAATTGATAACTATTAGTTCGTGCAAAAATAGAGTTTTCTTTGAATTAAAAAAAGAACTCCTCCTTTTTTTTACAAATAAATGTTCTTTCGCAATAAGTCGGGCTCTTTCCCGTTATATTTCAAAATTGCGAGAAGAATTGAGACGGCTACTATTTATTATATGTATATTCTTTCTTCCTGTGGCTGCTGCGACGGCACAGAAAGAAAAGGTGAAGAACCAGCCCTATGCGGATTTGAAATGGTTCCATTTGGGGTTTCACGTAGGGCTGCATGCGCAGGATTTGATATTGACTAATACCGGTGTGGCTACAGACGGTGAAACTTGGTATGCCGAGATTCCGAGCTATTCGCCCGGTTTTAGTGTCGGGGTTATTGGGGATATGTATCTGAATTCGTATTTCAACCTGCGTTTTACGCCGACTATCCATTTCGGTGACAAGAAATTTGTGTTCCGCCGCCCGGAAATGGAAGGGGTGGAGGGAACGGATGAAAATCCGGTGGTAAGCATGTATTCCACTTCTGTCCGTTCCAACTATTTGACGTTTCCGCTTGATGTGAAGTACAGCGCTTTCCGTGTGAATAATTATCGTCCTTATCTGATTGGCGGTATTTACGGTGCTTTTGATCTTGGGCGTAAGAAAGGTAATCCGATCCTGTTGAAAGGAACGGATTTCGGTGTGGAGTTCGGTATAGGATGTGATATTTATCTCCCGTTTTTCAAATTATGTCCCGAACTTAAGTTCAGCTTCGGCTTGGTAGACTTGCTGGAGAAAGACCGGGGTGACCTGACGGATCCGGATTTGATCAAATATCCGAACTCATTGTCAAAAGCGACTTCCCGGATGGTGACACTCACCTTTAATTTCGAATGAATAATTCGATATAGATGTAGCTCGCGGGGACAGCCAACATGACGCTGTCGAAGCGATCCAGCATTCCTCCGTGTCCCGGCAATATGTTGCCGGAGTCTTTTACTCCGAGCGTGCGTTTCAGCAAGGATTCGATCAGGTCTCCCCAAGTTCCGAACAGGACGACCGTAGTTGCCAGTCCCAACCAATTTAGCCGGCTTATTTCCGGGGCGAACCAGGCGAATGCCTGCGAGGAAACCGCGACGAGGATTAACCCGCCAAAGAAACCTTCCCATGATTTCTTAGGAGAAATCCGTTCAAACAATTTCCTTTTTCCGATCAGGGAGCCGATCAGATATGCTCCCGTATCGTCCAGCCAGACGAAAATAAAGATTGCCATGATAAAAAGAGGCGTGTAGCTTATGACGCCGGGTGCTCCCGGTTCTGCACCGATAAAGTTCAGCATGGAGAAGGAGCCGGCACAATAAACTTGGGCGAAAAGCGTGAATGCCCAGTTGTTGATCGGATTCGGAGCCTTATAATAGAGTTCGGCTATCATTGTCAATATGATAAATAGCAGATAGGGTAAGAATATCTTTCCGTCTGTCAACCCGTTTGCATAAACGAAAGTGGCGATAAACAGATATGCTCCTCCGAGTACATTCATGGTCCGTTGCAAATTCGCATTTTCATGGTGTTTGACCAAACCGCTGAATTCCCAAAGGGTCAATCCTGTTATGGTACAGAAAAGAATGAGGAAAGAAATGGGATGGAGGCAAATGGCACTGACCAGTACCACGACGAATATAATTCCGGTTAACGCCCGTATAATCAGATTTTTCAAGATGATAGTGTTTTATTGATTTATTCAGGTACAAATATAATTAAAAAATAAATTCCATGCCCATCTGTTTCAAATTTCGTGGGCATGGAATTGTATTTATTGAGTCATCTTACTGTTTGCCGGCTTCTTACTGCTTGTCAGCTTCGGAAACTTTTGTTTCTTCGGTCTTTTTGCCGTTTGCCTTCTCTTGCAGTTCCAGGATCTCTTCCGAGCGGGAAACCCACGCGCGTTTACCGAAGATGTGCTCGACATCTTCCGTGTAGATCACTTCCCGTTCCAGCAGTACCTGAGCCAACATATTGTGTCCCGATGCGTGTTCTTTTAGGATGCTTTTGGCTCGTTCGTATTGTTCGTTGATAATAGTTTGTACTTCCTGGTCGATCGTCCGGGCTGTTTCCTCGCTGTACGGTTTGGTGAAACCCCAGTCTTGTCCGCTTGAGTCGTAGTAGTTCAAGTTCGGCAAACGGTCGCTCATACCGAAATAGACGACCATGGCATAAGCCTGTTTAGTCACCCGTTCAAGGTCATTGGATGCTCCAGTGGAGACTTTTCCCAAAAAGAGCTCTTCGGCAGCTCGTCCGCCAAGGGTGGCACACATTTCGTCCAGTAATTGTTCGCGGGTGGTAATCTGACGTTCTTCCGGCAGATACCAGGCGGCGCCTAACGCCTTGCCTCGCGGAACGATTGTTACTTTAACCAGTGGATTGGCATGTTCCAGCAACCAGCTTAAGGTGGCATGGCCGGCTTCATGGTTGGCTATACATTGGCGTTCATCCGCAGTCGTAATTTTAGTACGTTTCTCCAAACCTCCGACGATGCGGTCGACCGCATTCATGAAGTCTTCTTTCTGGACAAACTTTTTACCGTTACGGGCGGCAATCAATGCAGCTTCATTGCATACATTGGCAATATCGGCTCCGGAAAAACCGGGAGTCTGGCGTGCCAGGAATTCAGCATCGACACTTTCGTCGATTTTGATCGGGCGCAGGTGCACTCCGAATATTTCCTTGCGCTCGTTCAAGTCCGGCAATTCCACATGGATCTGACGGTCGAAACGTCCGGCACGAAGCAGCGCCTTATCCAGAATGTCGGCACGGTTCGTCGCCGCCAGAATGATGACACCGCTGTTGGAACCGAATCCGTCCATTTCCGTCAATAACTGGTTCAAGGTGTTTTCACGTTCATCGTTGCTGTTCATGTTTACGTTCTTGCCACGGGCACGGCCGACAGCATCGATCTCGTCAATAAATACGATACAAGGAGCTTTCTCTTTTGCCTGGCGGAACAGGTCACGGACACGCGAAGCACCTACGCCGACAAACATTTCTACGAAGTCCGAACCGGACAGGGAGAAGAACGGCACGTCTGCTTCTCCGGCGACAGCCTTGGCCAATAACGTCTTGCCGGTTCCTGGAGGGCCGACCAGTAAGGCGCCCTTAGGTATTTTACCTCCTAATTCCGTATATTTTTCGGGGTTTTTCAGAAAAGAAACAATCTCTTCTACTTCCTGTTTCGCTTCAGAAAGGCCGGCTACATCTTTGAATGTCACTTTCCGGTCGCTGTCTTTATCGAAAAGCTGTGCTTTTGCCTTTCCTACACTGAATACTCCACCGGGACCACTGCCTGCTCCTCCGGACATGCGTCGCATCAGGAACATCCACACGGCGATGATCAGCAATATCGGACCGAACGAAACAAGGAAATTCCAAATCGCATCGTCGCCTTCTTCAAAGCTGACCTGCGTGGTTATGTGATTTTCGGCAACGGCCTTGTCATAGAAGTCCGAGAATTTATCGGCCGACGGTATTTTGACATATACTTTCGGGTTTGTACCCAATGCCGCACTGTCTTTTTTGAATACCAAGCCTTTCCGTCCATCTTTTACGGTCGCTTCAACCAGATTCTTCTTGTTATAAACGACCATTCGGTCGAATACGTTTTCCTGTGCTAATTTCTGGAACTCGGTCCAGCCTAACTCTTTGGATGCCGAAGAGTCGTTTGTCAAATACAAAGCTACAAGCATCATAAAAATGAGTCCGTACATCCAATAAAGATTAAACTTAAAAATCTTCTGCTTGTTGTTCTTCGGCGCTTTGTTAAACATGTCGTTTTTATTTTCCATATTTGATTATCTCTATACAATGTAAGATCGGTCATCAGTCGAGGTCGGCAATCCGGGTTACTTTGGCATCCGACCAAAGATTTTCCAGATTGTAAAACTCGCGGAGTTCCGGTAAGAATATGTGTACAAGAACCGTGCCATAATCCATTCCGATCCATTCGGCACGCTGTGCTCCGTCTATTGAAAGCGGTTTTTCACCTGCCTCACGCTGTGCAAAATCCCATGCCGAATCAGACAATGCGGAAACCTGGGTCGGAGTGCTTCCTTCGCAGATTATCATATATTGGCAGATCGAGCCGGATAATTGGGTTAAGTCTACGGTTACAATGTTTTTGCCTTTTTTTTCCTGTAGGCCTTCTACAATCGTTTTTACTAATACTTCTGTTTGATCCATCTATGTTTTATTGAATAATATTCGAAGTCGCAAATATACTTCTTATATTTATTATGTGGGGTATTTCCCTCTATTAATATATGTATATACTTGCAAAATCAAAACAAGCAGGAAAAGAAAAAAGTTTATTGATGAAAAAAAATTACCGGATTGCTTGTTTATTTTGAAAAAGTATGTACTTTTGCACTCGCAAACGATGAGAGAGTCGGCAAGTAAAATTGAAATTGTTCAATGGTGTAATGGTAGCACAACAGATTCTGGTCCTGTTAGTCCAGGTTCGAGCCCTGGTTGAACAACAAAAATAATTGATTGTCGTCTTTTTTGAATTGAAATTGTTCAATGGTGTAATGGTAGCACAACAGATTCTGGTCCTGTTAGTCCAGGTTCGAGCCCTGGTTGAACAACATAAAAAGAGCTGTATCATTAGTTGATGATGCGGCTCTTTTTATGTGAAACTGGCTTGAAACTTTTAATAATTGAGTCCGAAATGTCGGCTTAATTGGAAGATCTCGTAATCAAGTGTCGCTTCCGGCTCTTCTTGGGAAGAGTGGAGTGGAACGGAGCGTATATAATCAGCCTGATTACCGTATATTTTAAGTATGATCTTTTCCGGTTGCTTATCGTCCCGGATGATGCCGAAGCAATCTTGATAGAAGTATGCCGGTGTTATATTGGGTGACGGTAACCCCTCTTTCTCCCCGATAACCAACGGCTGCATCCGCTCTAAAGCAAGGACTCGTGTCGCTTTGTGGTTTAAATATTCGCAAATTAAGTACCAGCGGGATTCGAACATTCTGAGAAAGCAAGGTATCACTTCGTATGTGTATGTCTTGTCTTTGACATAATAGGAGGTGTAGTCCGGATTTGCAAGATAGTATTGTTTGAGATGCGGATCGAAATCAATATCGGCTTGAAATGTTGAAGCGATATACCACCTGTCACGATCGAATGTCCGTGTTTGAATCTCTTCGCCCTCATAATTCAGCGATAGACATGCTAATAAGTACCTCATAATGCCCATTATTAAGGTCTAATAACAGGCATTATGAGTATGGCTCCTTGTCTATTTATATTTCACCCATTTGATCATTTCTTTAATGCTCGGTTTCTTTCCGTACATCAAAATACCTACACGATAGATTTTGGCCGAGAACCAGACGATAAATATGGATGTGGCAAACAGCAAGGCAAACGAGAGTGCCAGTTCCCATACCGGAATGTCGAATGGCAAGCGGACCATCATCACGATAGGGGAGGTGAACGGAATCATTGAACACCAGAATGCCAGCGGGCCGTCGGGATTATTCATGCTGTAGATTCCGGCATACAAGCTGAACGCCATCAAAAGCATGATCGGAGTCATGAACTGCTGGGTGTCTTCCTGCTGTTCCAGGGCACTTCCGATAGCTGCAAATAGAGCTGCATACAATAAGTAGCCACCGATAAAATAAAGGACGAAGCAAATGCCGATCATCTCGAAGTTGATGGAATTGATGATTTCCTGTACCTGGATGCTGATATTTGATGAACCGGCAGCCACATCGCCCATACCTTGTGCCGCCACCTGTGCTGTCATCATGTCTTCAGGCGATGTGTTGCCTCCGAAAAAGAAAAGGCTTCCCGATACCAATACGGTTGTCAGGATTCCCCACAGGAATACCTGTGTCAGGCCGACGAAACCGATCCCGATGATTTTTCCCATCATCAGGTCGAACGGCTTGACGGACGAAATCATCACTTCGATGATACGGTTCGTCTTTTCTTCCATCACTCCCTGCATGACCATCGCTCCGTACATGATAATAAACATGTAGATGATGAATGTCAATATCATACCCAAGATAGAGGAGACTTCGGCCGAAGTACTTTTTTCGCTTCCGTCTTCATCCCATTTGATCGTTTTGATATTGAAATTGATCTTGCTGTCTTCAATGATCTGTTTCAGGTTATCGATATTGTAAGAAGCGAGCTTCTCGTCTTTCAAATACTCGGACAGCGTTTTGTCGATCGCGTTTTTCAATCCTATCGGAATTTGCTTCTGCGAATAGAGCATTGCCGCGGTCGGATTTTGCAGCAAGTCGCCTGTGATATTCAGGATAGCAAATATCTCCTTGTCCGGATTTTTACGATATTCTTCCAGGCTGGAACCTTTTTCGGTGATGAAAGTATATTCTTCCGTATCTTTGAGCAACGGGGCGTATTTGCCTGTTGTGTCGATAATCGCCACCTGCTTGGCCTTATCTCCTTTGATGGTCGACAGCCAGAGCGGGACGAACACGAGGGCGGCAAACAAGAACGGTGTAAGGAAAGTCAGCAGCAGAAACGATTTTTTGCTGACACGACGGAGGTATTCTCTTTTTATTATAAGTCCTATCTTATTCATGCTTGCGTGGTATTTGTACCGGAAACGGTGTTAATAAATATGTCGTTCATCGAAGGGATCTCTTCCGTGAAGGAGATGATTTCGGTCTGTTCCGCCAGTGCGGAAAGTAGGGCGGAGTTGGTAATACCCGGTGCTTTATGGATGCGTGCTTCGCTTGTCCCGGCCAGGTCTTTCTCCGTCAGCAGGCTGAATATTTCCGGGATGGGCTGTAATTTCCCGGCTCCGGTATGAAAGCGGATGGTGAAGTTGTTTGTTCGGAAGCGGTTTTTCACTTCTGTCACATTGCCGGAAAGCACTACCTGCGAACGGTTGATCAAGGCGATGTTGTCACAAATTTCTTCGACGGACGACATGTTGTGTGTCGAAAAGATGATCGTGTGTCCGGCATCTTTCAGTTCGAGGATTTCTTTTTTCAGCAATTCGGCGTTCACAGGGTCGAATCCGCTGAATGGTTCGTCGAAGATCAGAAGTTTCGGTTCATGGATAATGGTGATGATGAACTGTATTTTCTGTTGCATCCCTTTGGACAGTTCTTCCAGCTTCTTGTTCCACCAGGGCATGATATCGAATTTTTCGAACCAGCGTATCAACCGTGTGCGGGCTTCCTGGTAGGAGAGCCCTTTCAGCTGTGCCAGGTAGATGGCTTGTTCGCCGACTTTCATTTTTTTGTACAAGCCGCGTTCTTCCGGCAGGTAACCGATCTGGTAGATATCTTCCGGCTGGAACTCGCGCCCGTTAAAACGGACAAGGCCGCTGTCGGGGGCTGTGATGCGGTTGATGATGCGGATCAGTGTGGTTTTGCCGGCTCCGTTCGGTCCTAATAGTCCGAAGACTTTTCCCTCGGGAACTTGGATGCTGACCTTGTTGAGGGCGAGGTGGCTGGCGTATTGCTTTACCACGTTTTCCGTTTCTAAAAAATTCATAGGCATTACATTTTTAATATGATTCTTTCTCCCAATTCTTTACTTAATACATTCTTTATTTCATTCAGTCGTGTGAGCTTTTTCATCAGCTCGAAAACCTGATTCATGTCTCCGTTGTTTTGCATGCTTTTGATCTCTGCCTGTATCTCTTTGATTTGCGAGAGGATATAGGCATCTTTGAAAGCATACAGTTCACGGATTACCAGTTGGTCGAGTTTGTCTTCTTCCTGTTCCAGTTCCCGGTATTTGGTGTGATACTTGCTAAGTTGATATTTTTCGCTGATCAGGTTGGCGGCCAGGCGGCTCACGTTCGGATCGGGGTGGGCGAGGAAATACCGGTTCGCAATAAACCCTTCGTTCTGGCAGCGATCGGCCGCTTCGTTCATCATACCCTTGAAAAGCGGAGTATAAAAGGTCAGATCGTCGCGTTCCAGCTCGGAACGGATATATTCGGAAACGCGGATCACGACTTCCTCGTTCGTCTCTTCTTCCGTATATTGGAACAGGATACGCTCGCCATAGCGCACGATGTACCGCAACAAGGCCACTTCGTATGCCTCGTATGGCGAACGCTTTGGCCTGGTCGGAATGTTTGGCGGCGGCATAAGAGGAGCCGGAGGCGGCATGCTGCCTCCTCCATCTTCAGGACCGTATTCTTCCGGCGGCGGTGGCGGGATCGTATTGTCTGAAGGCATGGGATTTTCTGCCGATATCTCTTCCGGATAAGGAGGGTAACCGGGTATGTCCGGATATTCGGGGATATTCCCGGGAGCGGCCGGGATGGGGAAGGGCGGAGTGTTCGCTTGTCTTTCTTCCTTGTTGAGGCGGATTTTGTTCACTTCGTTCAGCAGAAGCTTCTCGTCTATTTCCATCATCGCACTGCATTCCCGGATATAAAGGGAGCGGGCGATATTGTCGGGAATGATGGCCACTGTCCGGATGATATCGGAGATCAGTGCCGACCGTTTGATCGGGTCCGTTCCCGCATCATCCAATAACAGGCGTGTTTTGAAACGGATGAAATCGGTCTCGTTCTGCCGGATAAACTCGGCAAACTGGCTCGCGTTGTGCTTGCGGGCGAATGAGTCGGGGTCTTCCCCGTCCGGAAGAAGCACCACTTTCACGTTCATGCCGTCTTCCAGCAACAGGTCGATACCGCGCAAGGCAGCTTTGATACCGGCAGCATCACCGTCATACAGGACTGTGATATTATTGGTAAAGCGGTGTATCAGGCGGATCTGTCCCTGCGTGAGGGCCGTACCCGATGAGGCGACCACGTTCTCGACTCCTGCCTGGTGCATGGAGATCACATCCGTGTAGCCTTCCACCAAGAAGCAACGGTCAGCCTTTACGATCGCCTGCTTGGCGAAATAGATCCCGTAAAGCTCGTTACTCTTATGATAAATCTCACTTTCTGGCGAGTTGACATATTTGGCGGTCTTTTCGTCTTTCTTCAAGACGCGTCCTCCGAAGGCGACGACTTTCCCGCTCAGGGAATGGACCGGAAAAATGACACGCCCGCGAAAACGATCGTTTATCCCGCCGTTATCGTAGGCGATCACCAGGCCTGTCTTTTCGAGAAATTCTTTTTTGTAACCGCTCTTTGTTGCCGCTTTATACAGGGCGTCCCGTTGGTCGAGGCTGTAGCCTAACTGGAATTTGCGAATGGTATCTTCCCGGAAACCACGTTCGGCGAAGTAACGCAGGCCGGCGGCTTTACCTTCCGGGGTCTCGTAAAGCTGGGTGGTGAAGTATTTTTGTGCCCAGGTGTTGACGATCAGCATACTTTCGCGGTTGCTGCGTGCCTGCTTTTCATATTCCGACAGTTCCCGCTCCTGTATTTCGATATTGTATTTCTTGGCAAGGAAGCGGAGCGCGTCGTAGTAGTTGAGCTGCTCGTGCTTCATGATGAAGTGCACCGCCGTGCCGCCTTCGCCGCAAGCAAAACATTTGCAGATGTTTTTTGCCGGCGACACATAAAAAGAGGGCGACTTGTCGCTATGGAAAGGACACAATCCTACATAGTTTACGCCTCGTTTCCTGAGGGTAACAAATTCGGATACGACGTCCACAATGTTGGCCGCGTCCAATATCCGGTCTATGGTAGGTTGATCGATCATAAATCTTCTTATTTTTGAGGAACAAAGATAAGAAGATTTATGATTTTTGAATTATACCAGGACAACCTTTTACACGATGTTTCCCTTCCCGAAACGGGCATCCCCGCTTCTTTTGTTTGATAGGGTCGTTATTCTTCAATCTCCATCTCTTCCAGCAAATATCCTGCTCCGGCATATTTGTCCATGATGAAAAGGACGTAGCGGATGTCGACGATGATGCTGCGCTGGTATTCGGGGAGATACTGGATGTCGCCGCCGACTCCTTCCCAGTTGCGGTCGAAATTGATTCCGATCAGTTCGCCGTTTGCGTTCATCACAGGGCTGCCGGAGTTCCCGCCGGTCGAATGGGTGGTTGTACTGAATGCAACTGGCATTTTCCCGTTGGAAGTCTTGTAGCGTCCGAAGTCTTTGGCGGCATACAGTTCCTTCAGGCGGTCTGGTACGACGAATTCCCAATTGGTGGAATCTTCTTTCTCCATCACACCGTCCAGTGTTGTCTGGTGGCCGTAATAATCGCAGTCGCGAGGGCTGTATCCTTTTACCTGCCCGTAGGTGAGGCGCAAGGTAAAGTTGGCGTCGGGGAAATTGGCGCGGTCGCCGTACATGGCCAGCAAACCTTTTACATAACTGCGGTGAGCCATTGCATATCCTTCTTCAAATTCTTTTAACGCGTTTCTCAGGGCGGCTTCTTCCGCGCGGACAGATTGGGTGAAAAGAATCATCGGGTCGTTTTCCAATGCTTTGACAGACGGGCGGGAAAGGAATTTGTTGAAATTCTCTTCACTGCCGAAGATGGATTTCTCGAACAGATAGTCGACAAACCGGTCCGTATCTCCTTTGAATTTCTTGTCTATCTGTTCGAAATAGGCCGGTTGTGCTTTCGGGTCGACTTGGGTGCGGTATTCTTTCAGCATCACTTTGGCGATCTTCTTGTCTACGTCGGCCGAATAATTGCTGTTGGCAAACCCATGATAGGCCCGTTCCAGCAGCCGGAGCTGTTCTTGCCGGGCTTGTTTGTCTTTTCCTTTCAAGGCTTCTATGATTGCATCCGTTTGAGCCGGAACGCTTGTAAACTCGATGCCTCGCAGGATCGCTTCCTCCAGCATCCAACTGCGGAAACGCAGGTCTTTGCGGTTCGCTACGATTTGTTCGAGCGCCATCAGGGCGTCGGGATAGCTCGGTTCGCACATTTTGTTGGACCAGGCGACCAGCTTGTCCTGTTCTTCCTTTTTCACTTGTTCAAAATTGCGCTTTTTGATGGCCCAGTTGCTGCCGATCGCATTTTTGTAGGCATTCGTGGAGCTTGCATATTTGCTGGCATACTGAATCCGGACAGCCGGGTCTTTCAGCATCTCGTCCAGCATGACTTTCTGGCGCAGGTCGCGGATGTGGATGCGGACCGTGTTGTCGATGTCACGGCGTTCCGCCACTTCCCAGGATGTGTAGTACTTATTTGTACGGCCAGGAAATCCCATCATCATGGCATAGTCGTTTTCCTGTACGCCTTTCAATGAAATCTTGAACCAGCGTTTCGGACGAAGCGGGACATTCTTGTCCGAGTAAGGAGCCGGATTGCCGTTCGCATCGGCGTAGACGCGGAAGACGGAGAAGTCGCCCGTGTGGCGCGGCCACATCCAGTTGTCGGTATCCGCGCCGAATTTTCCGATCGATGAGGGAGGAGCCCCTACCAGGCGGACGTCGGAATAGATTTTCTTTGTGAACATGAAATACTGGTTGCCGCCGTAGAACGCCTTGATTTCGACTTCCGTGCCCGGATTGTCCTGCAGGAACTTTTCTCCGGCCTTCGCTTTTGCCAGTCCGTTGAGGTATTTGGGAGAGAGGAAGTTCATGCTGTTGGGATCGGTGTCTTTTTCCAGTTCCTTTTTCACGTAATCGGTCACATCTTCTATTTTATCGATGAAAGTGACGGTCATGCCGGGATTCGGAAGTTCCTGTTCGCGCGTCATGGCCCAGAATCCGTCTGTCAGGTAGTCATGTTCCAGCGTGCTGTGTCGTTGGATGCAGCCGTATCCGCAGTGGTGGTTGGTCAGGAGCAATCCTTCGGGCGAGACGATTTCGCCCGTACAGCCGCCTCCGAATATGACGACGGCATCTTTCAGGGAGGCCGAGTCGGGGTTGTAGATATCGTAATCCTGCAATTTAAGTCCCAGAGCCTGCATTTCGGGGAATTTTTGTCCTTTCAGCAAAGGCAGTAACCACATGCCTTCGTCGGCTACTGCCGGTAGCGACAGGATGGCTGCCGCGAGGGAGATGATGAGTCTCTTCATTGATTTATAATTTCAAATTTATGATTCTTTCCATTCTTTATAGGGATGTTTAGTCAACATCGAATTGTAGTAACGGCGGTCTCCGCTGACCTCTTGTCCGAGCCATTGCGGCCGTTCGAAAGGTTCGTCTTCGCAAGCCAGTTCGATCTCTGCTAAGACCAGTCCTTCGTTGTCGCCGTTGAAAACGTCGATTTCCCAGATGTGTTTCCCTACCGGGACCAGATTGCGTATTTTGTCGATGGCGCCGGGTTCGCACAATTTCAGCAGTTCTTCCGCGTCTGCAAGCGATATCTTTTGTTCGAACTCGTAGCGGCTCAATCCTTTTTCGTCCGATGCGCCTTTGATCGTGAGGAACCCTTCTTCTCCCCGGATACGTATGCGCACCGTCCGGCCCGGCTGTGAGCAGATATACCCTTGCACGATGCGTTGCGTCGAGGTCACTTGTCGGCTGAAATCGCCTTTTACAAGAAATTTTCTTTCTATTTCGATGGCCATGATGGCAATTGTCCGTTTATTTGATGGTTACCATTGTCGCCCCAAAGCCGTATTCGCGGAAAGAGGCATCTTGGTAATAATGTTGTTTGTATTTTGTTTTCAGTTCCTTTTCGATCGCTTTGCGTAGCACCCCGTCGCCTTTTCCGTGGATAAAGACGATTTTCTGTCCTTTGCAGGCGGCGTATTTGGCGAGCACTTCATGGAATTTTTCCAACTGGTAGTTCAGCATATCCGTGTTGCTCAGTCCGTTGGTGTTGTCCAGCAGCTCCTTGATATGCAGATCCACTTCCAGGATCGTGCTGTCTGTCGCTTTCTTCTTGACGATCGTCTGACGGACGCGGCGGTCTTCGCGTACCTTCTGTTGCATGGCTTCCTGTAGTTCGGCGGCTGAAATCAGCAATTCCTTTTCAGGGATATCCTGGCGCACGATCGGGTGGATCATCGCGTCTTCGTCGAAGAAATCGTTTTCCATGAAACAGTGTTGCTTGTAGAATTTGACCGTATCGAGATGGAGTTCCACCGAGATGGCGTTCTTCAAGGAGTAGGGTTTGTCCTTTTTGAAAGCGATCAACTGCACGCAGATACGTTCCAGGTCGTTCAGTTCTTCTTTGCCGAACTCTTCGAGGAATATCTGTGTGTTCGGTTCCACAATGCCGTTATAGCGGCTGGTCCAGCTATTGTTCTGGCGATTCATATAGTTGAAGAACAGATAGTAATTGCTGTCATTGATGAAATAGCACTCGTAACCGCTTCCCTGCATTACTTTGGCCGGCTCTATCGGCAGGTAGGCCAGATAGACGTTCAGGCGTTCGCCTTCTGCGGTCTCCGTCACTTTTTCCACTTCGGGTTGAGGTTCCGGCTTCTTGGGTTGCGGGGCGGGCGCTTGTGTCACGGAGGGCAGAGGTGAACGCCGGGAGCTGTGTACCTGCATTTCGCTATCACCTACGACTACGCATTCGCGGATCAGCGCCGGCACTTCGAATCCGTCTTCATCTTCCACCAAAACCTGGTCTTTCCCTTTGAAACTGCGAACGACACCTCCGCCGGTGCTGTTCAGGAAACGTACTTTGTCTCCTACTTTTATGTTACTCATAATGCGATTTACTTTTGTTATTTGCTACAAAAGTAGTAAATCCTGAAGAGTAATCCCTGTTCTTGTTGCTATTTTTGGTGGATACACTTGTCGGCTGAAAGTTTCACCGCATGAAACTAATAGTTCCATGAAGTGAAACTTTCGGTTTCATTAAGAGAAACCATTTGTTTCATGCTGTGAAACTTTTAGTTTCAAGATTAGAAACTGTTTGGAACTTCAAGAGTCGCTTGTAAAAAGGTTTTTCCCGACTTTCCGTTTCCGGTTATTCCATAAATGGTTTGGCATATTGGATAATGCCTTGTACGTCTTTGAGGCTTTCCGGACGTAATTCGACCGCCATGCAATATTCATGAGGGACATCGAAAGGGAATTCGATGCCGAAGTCTATGGCTTGTTTGTAGCCGAATCTCGGATAGTAATCCTTATGTCCCAGCAAGACGGCAGAACCATATCCCAGTTCGGCGGCTCGTCTGTGTGCTTCACGGATCAAGACTGATCCGACTCCCCGGTTCTGATATGCAGGTAGGACCGAAACGGGAGCCAACCCTAATGAGGTGACGGATTTGTTTTCTGAAACGATTTCGACTTTCGTCATCAGGATATGGCCGATAATTTCTCCGCCGATCTCGGCAACCAATGAAAGCTCCGGGATAAAAGCGTCTGTTTGACGCAGGCGGTCTACTAAAAAAGGTTCGCTATGGTCGCTGTCTTCCATATCCCTGAAAGCGAGTTCGATTACTTGATGGACTGTATTGTAGTCTTTTTCCTGTTCTTGTCTGATTTCAAATACCATTGATATTCTATCTTTTGGGTTTATAATTCTCTGCCAAGATAGGAAGAATATGACAAAGTGCCAATAAATTTGTATTTTTGCAATCTGGTTTGATCATAAAGAACCTGTAATAGAAAAAGTCATGACAACAAAGACGCAACAGATACGTATTGAAGATTTCGATTATCCGCTGCCTGACGAGCGGATCGCCAAGTTCCCGTTACCCAAGCGGGACGAATCGAAACTCTTATTATATAAGGAAGGAAAAGTCAGCGAAAGTATATTCAAACACATTACAGATTACTTGCCGGAAGGTTCCCTGATGGTTTTTAATAATACGCGGGTAATCCAGGCACGACTTCTGTTCCGGAAAGAGACAGGGGCCAAGATCGAGATTTTCTGCCTGGAGCCGGTGGAACCGCATGATTATGCTTTGGTGTTCCAGCAAACCGGACGTTGCCGTTGGACTTGTCTGGTCGGTAACCTGAAGAAGTGGAAAGAAGGCGCTCTGCATAAGGAAGTGCTGTTGGGTGGCGAGACTGTCGTGCTGAAGGCCGAAAAATTGCAAACCTGCGGGGACAGCCATCTGATTGAATTTACATGGGATCATCCGACTTGCACGTTTGCCGACCTGTTGGATGCGGCGGGCGTATTGCCGATTCCTCCCTATTTGAACCGGGAAACGGAGAAGAGCGATTTGCAGACTTACCAGACTGTCTATTCTAAAATAAAAGGATCGGTTGCCGCGCCGACAGCCGGTCTGCACTTTACGCCGGAGGTGCTGGCAGATATCGATGCACATGGTATCGGCAGGGAAGAACTGACGCTTCATGTCGGAGCGGGGACGTTTAAGCCGGTGAAAAGCGAAACGATAGAAGGGCATGAGATGCATACTGAATTTATCTCGGTGCGCCGGAGTTCGATCGAGAGGATCAAAAATAGCCTCGGCAGGATCATCGCTGTCGGCACGACTTCGGTCCGTACGCTCGAAAGCCTCTATTATATGGGAGTTACGTTGGCTTCGAATCCGGATGCCACTGCCGAAGAACTGATCGTGCAGCAATGGATGCCCTATGATGAAATGAATAACAAGTTGACGGCGGGCGAGGCTTTGCAGAATATTCTGGATTACTTGGACCGGCATCAGGCGGATAAACTGGTGACGGCTACCCGGATCATTATCGCTCCGGGCTATGAGTTTAAGGTCGTGCGTGGGATTGTGACCAATTTCCATCAACCGAAAAGCACGTTGCTGTTGCTGATATCCGCTTTTGTGAAAGGGAACTGGAAAAGTATTTATGATTATGCCTTGGCGCACGATTTCCGCTTCCTGAGTTACGGGGATAGTTCGCTGTTGCTGTAAGAGCCTGTTTATACAATAAATCAAAGATAATCCTGTTTATTATATAGAACATAGATTATAGTAAATGAGACAATTTATCCCATACTTGTTCCTGTTGCTGGCTGTATCGTTTCTGTATTCCTGCAAATCGGCGAAGTTGAGCGACGCGGAAGAAAAGCAGCGTATCGGCGAATATTTTGAGGCGGCGGCCATTTACAGGAAAGTATATACGAAGACGCCCCCTGCCAAGCGTGACTTGCGTGGATATATCGCTTTCAGGATGGCTGAATGCAACCGCTTGATCAACAATACGCCGCGTGCGACCAGCGCTTATATGAACGCACTCAGGTATAAATACCCGGACAGTATCGTGAACCTGCGCTTGGGGCAGATGTATCAGAAGGGCGGACGTTATGGGGAGGCAATCAAATATTATAACGACTACCTGCTTGCGGAGCCGGGTAGCGTACTGGCTTTTAACGGTGTGACCGGTTGCGAGGAGGCCGTGAAATGGAAACAGGCGCCGACCCGCTATACGGTGAGGCGGATGGATAAGTTTAACTCCCGCCGTTCCGAATTCAGCCCGATGTTGTATGGCGAGAAGTACGACCAGTTGTATTTCGCTTCCACCCGTGCGCCTAAAGGAGCCGGGAAAGACAAGGAGGAGGCCAACAGTGCGATTACCGGACAGCGGAACAATGATCTCTTTTTGGTCAAACAGGATGAAAATGGAGATTGGCTGGCTCCGGCCGAACTCGAAGACGAGGTGAATACCGAGTTCGACGAGGGGACGCCTTCTTTTTCTAAAGACGGGAATACGATGTATTACACCTATTGCGCGCAGGACCCGGAAGGGCCGCGTACCTCTGAAATCTATGTCTCTTCCCGTAGCAGTGCCAAATGGGGAAAAGGAACCAGGGCGAATATCGTAAAAGATTCGGTGACGGCTCTCGGCCATCCTTCGATATCGCCGGACGGCAAGTATCTGTATTTCGTATCGGATGCCGTAGGCGGCTATGGAGGCAAAGACCTGTTTCGGGCGCGTGTCGTGGGGAGCGACTTCGGACCGATGGAGAATCTGGGGCCGGATATCAATACGCCGGGTGATGAGATGTTTCCTTACGTGCGCGATTCCGTGACACTTTATTTTGCTTCCGACGGCCATCCCGGAATGGGCGGGCTGGATCTTTTCAAAGCGACTTTGGACAGTACGGGCAAGTGGAACGTCGAGAATATGAAGGCGCCGATCAATTCAGCCGGCGATGATTTCGGCATCACGTTCGCCGGGAAGAAGGAAAGCGGCTTCTTCAGTTCAAATCGCAATGATGCGCGTGGATACGACCATTTGTATTCATTCGAGCTGCCGGTCATTACCGTCTTTATCGAAGGTATCGTGTCCGATGTGGACGAGAACCCGATAGAAGACGCGACGGTCCGTATTGTCGGCCGGGATGGGCTGAACGAAAAAGTGTTGGCTAAGAAAGACGGTAAGTACAGGGTCGAGTTGGAGCGCGATATCCGTTATGTAATGATGGCGAGTGCACGTGGATATTTGAACCAGAATTTCGAGTTGAAAACAGGACCGGAGGAAAAGAACGAAACCTATATCGTGGACTTTTTCCTCTCCCCGATCAGCAAGCCTGTCGTGATCGAAAACATTTTCTATGATTTCGACAAGGCGACTTTGCGCCCGGAATCGAAGAAGGCGTTGGACGAAATGATCAAGATGCTGAACGACAATCCGAACGTGACGATCGAGTTGGGAGCGCATACCGACCGGAAAGGTTCCGAGCAGTACAACGAGCGGCTGGCGCAGCGGCGGGCGCAGTCGGTTGTCGACTATCTGATTGCCGGGGGGATCGCCCAAGACCGGCTTGAGGCCAAAGGGTATGGCGAAAGTGTCCCTAAGACGATCAACAAGAAGATGGCCAAGAATTATGATTTCCTGAACGAGGGAGATGTCCTGACCGAAGAATTTATAGAAAAACTGACTCCTGAGCAGCAGGAGATTGCAGACCAGATAAACCGTCGGACAGAATTCAAGGTCTTGCGGACGAACTATAATTTATTTTGATTTATCAATGAAGTAAAAAGAAATAAGGAACCTCGAATTATAACCTGTAGCCCGTAAGAGGTTATCTGTAGTATGCCAGCATTTTTTCTGAATGAGGCCGCTGGTTTTCGGATAACCTCTTACTTTTGCGGGCAAGACTGTTAATTATTTCTCTCTCCGGTTTTTTATTGGCAATAAATCCTATCTTTGCAAGCAATTAGAACAAGACACTATGAGGATAAAAATATTTTGTCTATTATCTTTTATATCCATCTTTATTGCTTGCAAAGGCCAGCAGGAGAATCAAACAGAAACGGGAAATGCGAAAGGAAGAACTTTCCAAATGGTATCTGTCCCTGGTGTCATTACGGAGCCGGAAGATCGTGCTGCTTATCTGGTAAAACATTATTGGGATAAGTTCGATTTTATGGATACTACGCTGATACATCTTCCGGAAATCACGGAACAGGCGATTTCCAATTATATCGATCTGATGAAATATGTTCCGGCGGAAGAGGCCTCTTCTTCTATCAAGGATATGATGAATAGAGCGTCAGCCGACAGTATGATGTTTGTCTATTTTGCCGGTTTGTATGAAAAGTATCTCTATGATGCAAATTCTCCCATGCGGGACGAATCGTTGTACATATATGTATTGGATGCGGTTCTGGAGGCTCCGGTCTTGGATGAGGTAAGTAAGATACGTCCGGCTCATTTGCTTGAATTGGCTCTTAAAAACAGAGAGGGAGATCCGGCGGCCGATTTCACGTACACGCTTGCGGACGGAAAAAAAGGGACTTTGTATCACATAAAAGCCGATTATCTGCTCTTGTTTTTTTATAATCCCGATTGCCATGCCTGTAAAGAAGTCACGGACCAGCTTGCAGCTTCGCCGATAGTGACGGAGTGGATCAAGGATGACAAACTAAAAGTTCTGGCCGTCTATCCGGATGAGGATCTGGAGGCTTGGAAAAGTCATATTTCTTATATGTCTGCAAGCTGGATCAATTCTTATGACAGTACGGTAAGTTTGAAAAATGATGAGATTTATGATCTGAAAGCAATGCCGGCCCTTTATCTGCTGGACAAGGATAAAAAAGTTATATTGAAGGATGTAACATTCAATCAGGTGGAGAATTATTTAAAACGATAACAAATAATATGAAAGTAAGAACAATTTTATTATCAATGGTTTTAGTGTCCGGAGTCAGCCTGAACGCTTCGGCTCAGTTTAAGATTGGTGGTAAAACCATCAATACGAAGAAATTAGTGAATGCGGCATCCGATGCGGCAAAAGCGGTGACATTGTCGGACGAAGACGTGGCTGCTATGGCTCGTGAGTATATCCAGTGGATGGATACACATAATGAGGTTGCCGGGCCGGAGACGGAGATGGGGCGGCGTTTGGCTAATCTGACGAAGGATATCAAGGTCGAAGGTCTCGATCTTAATTTCAAAGTGTATAATGTGATCGACGTAAATGCGTTTGCTTGTGGAGACGGGAGTGTGCGTGTTTGTGGAGGCTTGATGAAGATTATGGACGATAATGAGGTGTTAGCCGTTATCGGTCATGAGATTGGCCATGTTTTGCATACGGACTCGAAGGATGCCATGAAGCAGGCTTATCTGACTTCGGCTGCCAAGAATGCGGTCGGAGCTGCCAGCAATACGGCCGCCAAGTTGACTGATTCGCAATTAGGCAGTTTGGCGGAAGCGCTTGCCGGTGCACAATATTCGCAAAAACAGGAGAATGCAGCCGACGATTATGGCTTTGAATTCAGTATCGCGAATGGCATCGATCCTTATAGTATGTATAATTCGCTTAATAAGCTTTTGGAACTGAGCGCGGAAGCTCCAAAATCATCCAAATTCCGCCAGTTGTTTTCAAGTCATCCGGAAACACAGAAACGTGTTGAAAGGATGAAAGCCAAAGCGGACGAATACACAAAGAATCAGCAATAAACTGTTAATCACTTTTAAATAGGGACTTTACAGACTGAAATTATGCTAAAAACTTAAATATTCTGCCATAAAACTATGTTGAATAACATAAAACACAGTATATTTGCACTGTGTTTTTCATGGTATTAGATTTAAGGTTAGCAATGAAAATTGGTTGTCGCGATGACAACCTTTTCTTTTTTCAGGCCGTTTGTACTTTCTTTCCTTTTGAAAGTTTTTAAGATTCCGAAATAATATTACTTTTGTGTATTGACTAAAAAACTAAATAGTGTGGATACAAGAATAAAACTACGGGTGCAAGGTCTGACGAGCAGTCAGATACATTCGGGTGCTTACGCTTTGATTTTAATGGAGGAAGGTGGTGTTCGCCGCATACCGATCATTGTCGGAACGGCGGAGGCACAGTCGATCGCGATCGCTTTGGAACGTATTATGCCTCCTCGTCCTTTGACCCATGATTTGTTTGCTACCTTTGCACAAGCCTTTGGTGTTCGTCTATGTGAAGTTTTCATCTATAAGTTCGAAGATGGCGTATTTTATTCCGAATTGCTTTTTGAAGATGAGGGCAAGCAAATACGTCTGGATTCACGTACTTCCGATGCCATTGCTATCGCTTTGCGCGTGAAATGCGATATCTATACGATACCTGAGATTGTCCGGGAATGTGGAGTCGTGTTTGAAGATGTCGAAGAAGAGAAAGACAAGGAGGATGATTCTCTTCTGGCTTTGGAACCGGAGGAAATATCCGATGACGCTCAGTTGAAAAAATGGCTTTCTCTTTTGAATGCAGATGAGTTGTCGAATCGTTTGGAGGAAGCAATTGCTGATGAGAACTACGAGTATGCGAAGATGTACAAGGATGAAATCCGGCGTCGTGAAGAGGAGGGCGGGGCTAAATGATAGAGCAGCAACTTGGTTTTAGTCTTGAGTCTTTTTTACGTGGTATATTGGGGCTTGCTACGGTTTTGGGTTGTGCTTATCTGATGAGTTACGACCGGAAACGGGTCGATTGGAAACTGGTGGGAGGCGGATTGCTTATGCAGTTTGTCTTTGCCCTTGCCGTATTGTATGTTCCGATAGCCGGGATTGTCCTTGAATGGATGGGAAAGGTCTTTATCAAGTTGATGGATTTCACTCAATCCGGGGTCGCTTTTCTTTTGGGACCGTTGGTGACCAAAAGCGAAGGGTTTATCTTTTTGCTGAACTCCCTTCCTGTAGTGATTTTTTTCTCGGCCTTGGTTTCTCTGTTTTATTACTGGGGGATTGTTCAACGTGTAGTGAAAGGGTTTTCTTGGATACTTCGACGTTTCATGAATATTTCCGGTGCTGAAGGACTGGTTACGTCCGGCAATGTGTTTATGGGAATGACGGAATCGCCTGTTCTGATTAAGAATTATTTGCCGGTGATGAACCGGTCTGAAATATTTTTGGTTATGGTTTCCGGGATGGGGACGATAGCCGGAACGGTGATGGGAACTTATATCGGCATGTTGGCGGGAGGTGACCCTGTGTCGAGGGTTTTGTTTGCGAAGCATTTACTGTCGGCGTCGTTGATGGCAGCTCCGGGGTCTATTGTCCTGGCCAAAATACTTTGTCCGCAAACGGAAAAAATTGATGAACGCTTGATGAAGATGGAGAAGGTCAGGCAACATCCTACTGCATTGGACGCTTTGGCGGCCGGAACGTTGACTGGTGTACGACTGATGGTGAATATCGCGGCGATGTTACTTGTATTCATAGCGATGGTCGCCCTTGCCAATTATATTCTGGAGGGTGTGATCGGGCGTTATACCGGGCTGAATGATTGGATTGCCTCTATTTCGGACGGGAAGGCCAAGGGACTGACATTTCAAGTTGTGTTGGGAGTGATCCTTTCTCCTTTTATGTGGTTGATTGGGGTTCCTTATCAGGATGTGATGCTTGTCGGTTCCTTATTGGGCCAGAAAACCATTTTGAATGAGTTTGTGGCTTATTTCCAGTTACAGGAATGGAAGGATGCCGGTTTGTTTATGTATCAGAAATCTATTTTAATGTCTACCTATATCTTATGTGGTTTTGCTAATATCTCGTCTATCGGTATCTTGCTGGGAGGAATGGGGGTACTGGCTCCAGAAAAAAGAGAACTGATCACCCGTTTCGGTTTTCCGGCTATGATTGGGGGAGCGCTGGTGTCGGTACTTTCAGCCACGATGGTAGGTATGATACTTGGGTAATTGGGAATATTGTTGTTAATTATTAATTATAAATCAAGTGCAGATATTTTATACGCCGGATATAGCCATCAATCCGGAGCTTCCGGAGGAAGAGGCGGGGCATTGTATTCGTGTGCTCAGGTTGGCTGAGTGTGACGAGATTTTGTTGACGGATGGTAAGGGTTCCTTTTTTAAAGCGGCAATCAGCCGCGCCCATCCGAAGCATTGTGAAGTGAAAATTCTGGAACAGTGGAAACAGCCTGCTTTATGGAACTTCAATCTTCATATAGCAGTGGCTCCGACCAAGAATATGGATCGTATCGAGTGGTTTGCGGAGAAAGCGACCGAGATAGGTATCGATGCCATTACTTGTTTGAACTGCCGCTTTTCCGAACGGAAAGAGATAAAAGTGGCTCGTCTGGAAAAGATTTTGGTCAGTGCCATGAAGCAATCCCAGAAAGCGACTTTGCCGGAATTAAACGGAATGACTGATTTCCGTACGTTCGTCAGTCGGCCTTTTGACGGTCGTAAGTTTATTGCCCATTGTGAAGAAGGGGTAAAACCTCTTTTGAAGCAAACGTATCATCCGGGAGAAAACGTACTCGTTTTGATCGGTCCTGAAGGAGATTTCAGTCCCGAAGAAATATCATTTGCCTTACAACAGGGATTTGAACCCGTTTCATTAGGCGAAAGTCGTTTGCGTACGGAAACGGCGGCATTGGTAGCTTGTCATACGATACATGTGTTAAACCAGTGATGGGAAACGATGATTGAAAAGTACATATCCCGAAGCTTTTCTGATTTTTTCTTTTGACAGGTTCCGTTGAGTCGGAATTGTGGACCCACTTTTCAATTCCAGACATTTAATTGACGAAAGTCAGTCGAAACTTTATGCCGTTCTTACTGTTATACTATTGTGAATATATGACCATTTGTCAGGCGTTGGATTGTTAAAAAGGTACTGTGCATTGCACAGTACTGTTAATCGCAGTTAAGCTCTTGTAAGGCGTCGTTAAAAGTGATAAAAAATCAATCGCAAAAGGAATAATCGCACGTTTTTTGAGTTTTCTTTGTCGAAAGAAAAGTGTTAAATTTAAATGTTTGATAAAATAATGAGAGTATGAAAAAAGTGTGGAAAAATGTGCTTGGTATAGTTCTCGTAGCTGCAATCAGTGCGGGGGCGGCTATTGGGACAAGTGCTTACCTGATTAATAGGAATCAACCGGTATATAGCACTTCCGGTTTAGCAAATACCTTCAATCAGCCGATCCGGTTAGCCGGTTATAACACAGTCGCTGCAGAGAATACGGATTTTACTATGGCAGCAGAAAGTACGGTTCATGGCGTTGTGCATATTAAGGCCACGACAAATGCCAAACGATATGCTGACGGAGGTAATCAGCCACAATATGTCGATCCATTCGAATATTTCTTTGGATTCGGGGGACGTGGGAATTTCCAGCGCCCGCAACCGCAACCACGGGTAGGAGCCGGTTCCGGAGTCATCATTTCTACTGATGGATATATTATAACGAACAATCATGTGATCGATGGAGCAGACGAGCTGGAAGTGACATTGAATGACAACCGCAAGTTTGCAGCCAAATTGGTCGGGACCGATCCGACAACGGACATTGCTTTGCTTAAAGTAGATGCGAAAGATCTTCCTATCATTCCGTTCGGTGATTCTGAAAAACTGAAAGTTGGGGAATGGGTGTTGGCTGTTGGTAATCCGTTTAATCTGACTTCTACGGTTACAGCCGGTATCGTGAGTGCAAAAGGACGTGGCATTTCGATGGGAGGTGGCGATAAAAGCAAGATCGAATCGTTCATCCAGACCGATGCAGCTGTGAACCCCGGTAACAGCGGGGGAGCGCTGGTGAATACGAAAGGTGAGCTGGTTGGTATCAATACCGCTATTTATTCCGAAACAGGAAACTTTGCCGGTTACTCGTTTGCCGTGCCTATCAGCATTGCAGGGAAAGTGGCAAACGACTTGAAGCAATATGGTACGGTGCAGCGTGCGGTGCTGGGGGTTCAGATTATGAGTGTGGGTGACATCGCTGACATGCTGGGGTATCCGAATTTGCCGGCCAAGCAGAAAGATGAATTGAATGCTTTGAAATCCAAGATAAAAGTTTCCGAAGGCGCATGTGTGTCTGATTTCGCAGACCGTAGTACTGCCAAGGAAGCCGGAATTGAAAAGGGTGACGTGATTGTTGCCATAAATGGTGCGAAAGTGAAATCTGCGAATGCCTTGCAGGAACAAATCAGTAAATATCGTCCGGGCGACAAAGTACAGGTAACTGTAGACCGTAATGGTAGCACCAAGACATTTAATGTGGAACTTCGAAATGCGCAGGGTAGTACGGCCGTAGTGAAAGGAGCCGCCGACAGTGCCGAAGTTCTGGGAGCCGCTTTTAGCACGTTGACAAACGAACAAAAACGTGAATTAGGTATAAGCTATGGTATTGAAGTGACCGGTTTGTTGAATGGTAAACTGAAAGACGTCGGTATCAAAAAAGGTTTCATCATCATGGTTGTAAACGATCAGAAGATTTCATCTCCTGAACAACTTGAGAGAATAGTTGACAAGGTCTTGAAAGGCAATGAGGACGATCGTTACATCGTAGTGAAAGGTTTTTATCCGAGTGGACGTACGAAAGTATATGCTATAGATCTGGCTGAATAATAAAATAACGTTATATTTGTCTTATTTGGCGGGAAGATTGTTAAAGGTTTATAATTGGCTGGGTGTAGGGTGCATCCAGCCAATTCTGTCAATAAAAATAATATTATCTTTGCACCCTGATATTCTCAATATAAAATTATTGGATGAGACAGTTAAAGATCACAAAGTCCATTACCAATCGCGAAAGTGCTTCTCTTGACAAGTATCTTCAGGAAATAGGCCGTGAAGATCTGATCACAGTAGAAGAAGAAGTAGAATTGGCACAGGCTATCAAAAGAGGCGACCGGAGAGCATTGGAAAAATTAACCAGAGCGAATCTTCGTTTTGTTGTATCTGTAGCTAAACAATATCAAAACCAGGGGTTAAGTTTGCCTGACCTTATAAATGAAGGGAACCTGGGGCTGATTAAGGCTGCGGAAAAATTTGATGAAACAAGAGGCTTTAAGTTTATTTCCTATGCTGTATGGTGGATTCGTCAGTCTATTTTGCAGGCTTTGGCAGAACAGTCAAGAATCGTACGTCTTCCGTTGAATCAGGTAGGGTCGTTGAATAAAATCAGCAAAGCCTTTTCTAAATTTGAACAGGAAAATGAACGTAGACCTTCTCCTGAAGAACTTGCAGACGAACTGGATATTCCGGTAGATAAGATTTCGGATACCTTGAAAGTATCGGGAAGACATATTTCAGTGGATGCTCCGTTTGTGGAAGGCGAAGACAACAGTCTTTTGGATGTGCTTGTTAACGATGATGCTCCTATCGCTGACCGGTCGTTGATGAACGAGTCATTGGCAAAAGAAATTGATCGAGCACTTGCTACATTAACCGAAAGAGAATGTGAGATAATCAAAATGTTTTTCGGTATTGGCTGTCAGGAAATGACATTGGAAGAGATTGGCGACAAATTTGGCCTCACAAGAGAGCGCGTCCGCCAGATCAAGGAAAAAGCAATTAGAAGATTAAGGCAAGGAACACGTAGCAAGCTCCTCAAATCGTATTTAGGTTAACCTCTTTTGGAGGAAGACAAAGATTTTGAAGCCTCTTACCCGTTAGGGTAGGGGGCTTTTCTTGTTATTCTTGCTTGCGATTTTGATAAAGTCTTTTCTACGTACATTATATATCCATGTAAAAAGCATTTGTAGGGTTTGAAAATAAGGATGCCGGATGGGTGAAAAAAAGTTTCACTTGTAACCGTCAGTTATTCAGCATTTAGTGCGAATCCGTTCGAAAACGATGAAAAAAAAGTTCCAGAAATGTTTGGTGGGTATGTTGTAAAGCACTACTTTTGCATCCGCATTCGAGAGAGAACGCAGGTGTTTAAAAGATGAAACA
>ERZ777011.545-NODE-545-length-56749-cov-17.423660_pt1 | contig 56749 bp, 49 predicted proteins | sample MGYA00374964_ERZ777011 | MGnify/ENA primary metagenome ERZ777011 (study PRJEB29310, sample SAMD00008975) | mouse gut metagenome | study: EMG produced TPA metagenomics assembly of the Metagenome analysis of fecal microbiota from mouse which was promoted...
TCTAAATTTGCATACAAATGCGGATGGTCGCTGTAGAAGACAGCCTCATCGCGTTCTTTATTTATTAGAAAGGTGGAGATTCCACCGAAAAGGTGTTATTGATTTTTTATCTTCAACATTCAAACTTGGCGGTTTGTAACATCCATGAAGATATGAGACAATAGCACCTGCATCGGTTGCTATACCCGTACCCGAGAGGGTTGATGTATATGCTTCTGGTGTGGGGCTGTCAGTCTTATCCTTGGATGTAGGTACGCCAAGACCTGAATGTGGGATAAGACGGAGATACATTCCTCACACCTTTTTTCGTGTTTAAACATAACTGCTTTGAAGGAGGATTGGAAGCAAAGATTAAATTGTATGAAACATATTGCTACTTATTTTTTGAAGATTGTAGTTGGATTGTTTTTTGTCATCTGTATCTTTCAATAAGAAGGATACGCCTTATCATTTACCTCAGGAAATATCAAGTATGAGACGAATGCTGATGGAACTTCAGTTTCTGTAATAGAGAATCGAAGTAGTTCTGCAATGGTTGTAAGGTCATTATACAGTGGAGATATATCCATACCTGCAAATGTTACATATTCGGGGAAAACCTATAAGGTTACAGAGATTGGCGCTGATGCTTTCCAAAATGCGCCAAATTTGACAAGTATTTCATTCCCGTCAACAATAAGAAAATTTAATTCAAATTGTTTTAAGAGCACTTATGTCCCAACTGTAGGTATTCCGGATATTGAATGGTGGCTGAACATGGAGGTTTCAGGAATTGATGCAAGACCGTTTACATATAAAATGACAAAACTGATGGTCGGGGGAAAGGAGACAACAGAACTTGTCATACCGGATGGAACAAAAGAAATTCCTGCGTGGAGATTTGCAAGTTTTGCATCTATCAAATCTATAAAGTTACCGTCTTCACTCACAAAGATAGGTGATTATTCCATGCAAGGAATGCCTCTGGTCACAGAACTTGAGATTGGTCCTAATGTAACATATATAGGGAATGCTGCATTCAGGTATTATGATTCACTGAAGACGCTCGTACTGGATTGTGGTATTATCCGTATAAACAGTGACTGCTTTAGGGAGTGCGATGGTCTTGAGAAAGTAATAATCAAACCACACCCCTCAGTAGATAAATTTTATATAGATAAAAGTGCGTTCTATAATTGTAAGTCATTAAAAGATGTGGTCTTGCCCAATAACCTAAGTGGGATAGGGAATCAGTCTTTCGCATATTGCACTTCACTCGAATCATTAAACGTACCCCAGAATGTAACGAGCATTAAGGAGGAGGCGTTTAAGGATTGCAAGGCATTGAAGTCTGTGATATTTGAGGGAATCTCCGCATCTTCTACCTTGCAAATAGACGATACAGCATTTGGAGGAAGCGGGATTGTGAATATTGGATTGAACAGAACGATAGAAGGAGCCAGTTTTAAAAATTGCGAGACATTGGAAACCGTGACTATTGGGAATGGTGCAATTGAGATTCCGGAATCATGCTTTGAGGGATGTATAAATCTCGCTGATGTATCTATTGCAAAATGTGTAATGAAGATAGGGAGTCGGGCGTTTTACAATTGCGGAAAGTTAAGTGTTAATCTTGGTGATACCGGCATAGAGACCATTGGCGGTCAGGCGTTTTATAACTGTCAGAATCTTTCCTCAGACCTTGTATTCCCATCTACAATTAAAGAGATAGGTGATGATGCTTTTAAAATGGTCAAGACAATAAAAACAGTGGAATTCTTACCTGGCTCAGATGTCGTAACAATTGAAACAAATAATCCGAATAGTAATACACATCTATTTGGTTCTTCAGTACTTGAAACTGTTAAGATTGGTAGGGATATACAATATTATGATGGTTGTTCTCCATGGGGTTCCCAAAAATCATTAACGACTGTTGTCCTGTCGGAAGGTGTTACACAATTAGGTGAGTCTTGTTTTAGCGGATGTTCGGCTTTGGAATCGATATCTTTGCCATCAACTCTTGTCTCCATTGGAAGATATTGTTTCGGGCAAACGGGAATAAAGGAGTTGACAATTCCAGAATCAGTATCAAGAGTAGATATGGGTTTTGTGCGTTATGCTGCCAAACTTACGAATATTTATGCGTTTTGCGGAGGGCAAGCTTTCACTTCAACATCATTTGATAATTGTGGAAAGAGTGTCATATTATGGGGTGTACCAACTAATTATATCAATCTAAGGGATTCATATTCTGCGTTGGTTAAGGTCGGTATGTATGGCTATGGAATTATCAGTGATGAAATAGTCAAAATGGGATCGTATAGTTTTAATGTTTCTCCAATGACAGGTGTTGATCTTACTCTGGTAAATTATTTAATTGGAAATAAATTGGATGGAAGTACTATCGGATGCTCGGCAGGGGTGACGGAATTCATGGGACTGACCCCTTCGACGACATACGATCTTAAAATATTTTTTGATTATGGTGCACACCATTATGAATATATTATCCCATTTAAGACTCTTGATGCTAAGATTGTTGCAAATTTATTGTCAAGTACACAAACGACACTTACTATAGGAGTGTCCTCTGATAATGATGGATCTTATAAAGTTCAGGAATATGGGTTTATTTATGGAGATAAAAAATATAAATATAGCGGTGATGGAATAAAACTTGATAAACTTAAAGTAAATACCTCCTATAAAGTTATTCCTTATATGAAGGTAAACGGATATGTCTTAAATGGAAATTCTATATCGCTAAAGACAGAGTCAATTTATATAAATATTTCCGAGTCAAATAAATATCCTACAACTATGACGGTTATGGCAACCTGGAATGCTGGAGATGCAAAAGTAGATAAGTTTTATTTTACATATGCCGGTAAAGATTATAATGACATTAATAATATCCAGGTATCAGGTCTTGATCCCAATACAAGTTATACCTTACGTTTTTCAGTGGTTTCTGATGGGGTTGTAATCCAGTCTTCGAGAAGCTTTAAGACTTCGGATTTGGTTTTAGTTACTAATCCTTCTGAGACAATATCTGATAACTGCGCAATTATCAGCGCTAAAACCAATATTTCGGATTATGAAACAGGAACGGGTTTTGAATGGCGAAGATATGATGCTCCTGAAGAAATGCCTTCCGTTCAGGCTCCTTGTCGCGCTGTCAACGGATCGCTTGCTGGTAAACTTAATGGATTAAGTAAATCTACATATTATAAATTCAGACCATTTTATAAAAGTGCGTCAGAAAAATTTTATTATGGAGAATGGGTTGCATTTATAACAGCGGATGCATATGTCTATTTTGAACCGTTAGTATATTGTTATGCTCCGACCGATATATCCGGTAATGCTGTTGTTTTGACGGGATATATTGTGCCTGGCTCTGAACAAATATTAAAATGTGGATTCCAATATAAATTGGTGGATGCCGTGGAGTGGATAACTGTTGAATGTTCATCAGATGATATGTCCACTAAAATTTACAATCTATTACCCAATGTAGAATATGAATTCAGGATGTTCGTAGAAACGTCCAAGGAAATAACCTATAGCCAGAAAGATACTTTCCATACATTGAATGTATCAGGTATAGACTCTGTGACACTAATTGATGAAAATATTGATCTCAAAATAAAGAATAGTAACGAACTGAGCGTGAAGATAAACGGTGGAGGTGATATTGCTGAAATGTTTATCTTTGATATGACAGGATGTCTTGAACAAAGTTGTACGGTTTTAGCTGACGGAAATTGGCATGATGTTGAGATAAATGGCGTTAATAATGGAATGAAGCTTCTGTTGATCACTACAAATCAAGGCAGATACTCTAAGAAAATACTTTTTAAATAAGTATTTATCGGGTAAAATAGCAAAATAACGCAGAAATTCCCAATTGGGAATTTCTGCGTTAGCCTTATTTAGAGAGAGGGATTGACGGCGGACGGGGCACCATGGGTGCCTTCACACCAACTCGGCGAGGAGGGTTGCGGAGGTGGCGTCGTTGACGCGGACGCGGACGAAATCGCCGGGATGTACTCCCGATGCGGGGAATACCGCCACTTTATTCTGGGAAGTGCGTCCGAACAGTTCATCGGCGTTGCGTTTGGATGTGCCTTCAACCAGCACCTCAAATTCTTTCCCGATGTCTTTGCGGTTGCTTTCGAGCGAAAGACTGTTCTGCAGCGCAATCATGCGGTTCAGACGGTCAATCTTCACATCTTCCGGAATGTTGTCGGGCATTTCGCGGCTGGCAAGCGTGCCGGGACGTTCGGAATATTTGAACATGAACGCAGAGTCGAAACCGGCTTCGCGCATCAAAGACAGCGTCTGTTGGAAGTCTTCCTCGCTTTCATTGTGGAAACCGGTGAACATGTCGGTAGAGAGTCCGGCATCAGGTATGATGCGCCTGATTGCCGCCACACGGTCAAGGTACCATTCGCGTGTGTATTTGCGGTTCATCGCCTTCAGTACGGAGTTGCTTCCGCTTTGCACGGGGAGATGGATATGGCGTGCGATGTTGGGGTATTTCGCCACCACTTCAAGCGTGCGGTCGCTCATGTCCTTGGGGTGTGAGGTGGTGAAGCGTATTCGCATGTCAGGCGCGGCTTTTGCCACCATCTCGAGCAGGGCGGGGAAGTCTACGGCATCAGCGTCTTCCGAGGTGAAATCATAGCTGTTCACATTCTGTCCGAGAAGAGTCACTTCCTTGAAATTGCGGTCACGCAGGTCCGCGAGTTCGCGGAGAATGCTTTGCGGTTCGCGTGAGCGTTCGCGTCCGCGGGTATATGGCACGATGCAATAAGAGCAGAAATTGTTGCATCCCCGCATTATCGAGATGAACCCCGAGACACCGTTTGAGCCGATACGTCTGGGAACGATGTCGCGGTATGTCTCGGTAGTAGAGAGGTCGATGTTGATTGCCGGCGCGCCGGTTTCCGCCGCCGCCACAAGGTTCGGGAGGTCAAGATATGCATCAGGACCGGCGACGATATCCACACCGTGCCTGTCTATCAGCTCTTGTTTGAGACGCTCCGCCATGCATCCGATCACACCTATTATGATGTTGCGTCCCAGTTTGCGCCGCATCGAGTTCCAGTAAGCTATGCGAGAATAAATTTTCTGTTCCGCGTTGTCACGTATGGAACATGTGTTGAGGAGGACAGCGGCGGCTTCCGTGTCGTTTTCGGTTGTTTCATACCCCGCCATTTCCATCATAGCCGCCACTACCTCAGAATCAGCGACATTCATCTGGCATCCGTAGGTCTCGATGCGCACTTTTTTGGAAACCGTGCAATTTTTATCGTTGTTTGGAATAAAAAATCTATTCTTTATAGTATTTTCTTGCATAAATTTATTACTTTTGTGCAAAATTACATAAATGCTTTAATCTAAGCAACACAAAAAACGATAAAGAACCATAAATCTAATAACGTTACATCATGAGTATCCCATTTATCACGGCAGAAGAGGCCGCCAGTTATATCAAGAACGGTGATAATGTAGCCTTTTCAGGTTTCACCGCTTCCGGTACTCCAAAAGTAGTGACGGTTGCATTGGCAGAACGCGCCAAGAAACTTCATGAGGAGGGAAAACCCTTCAAGATCAATGTGTTTACGGGCGCATCGACCAATGATCATGTCGATGGTGAGCTTGCACGCGCCAATGCAGTGGCAATACGCACACCGTATCAGAGCCACAGCGACATGCGTAAGTCGCTCAATTCCGCCGAGATGAATTATTTCGATCTTCATCTGAGTCACCTGTCGCAGGATTTGCGTTATGGTTTTTATGGAGACATAGATGTCGCCATTATCGAGGCTACAGAGATGAGCCCCAACGGTGAGGTTATCTTGGGTGCCGGACTCGGCATGACTCCGACTATAGCGCAGCTTGCCAAGAAAGTGATAATCGAATATTCCACATATTACAGAAATTCTTTCAGAGGATTTCATGACAATTATGTGCCGCAGGATCCTCCTCACCGCAGAGAGATTCCGATCTACAAGCCGTCAGACCGTATCGGCAGCACCGTGCTTAAGATAGATCCGAAAAAGATTATCGGAGTGGTTCCCTCCAACGCATCGGAGAGCATCAAGCCGTTCACCGCGCCTGATGAGGTCAGCCAGCGCATCAGCGAGAATATCTGTCACTTCCTTGCGTCGCAGCTTCGCGAGGGACGCATACCCAAGGAGTTCCTTCCGATCCAGAGCGGTGTGGGCAATGTCGCTAACGCAGTTCTTTACGGACTGGGAGAGAATCCGGAGATTCCCCAGTTCGAGATGTATACAGAGGTGATACAGGATGCTGTGATGCATCTGATGGAGCAGGGGCGTTGCAAATTCGCGTCTACATGCGCTCTGACGTTCTCAGACGACGCGATGCTTCACTTCATGGACAATATCGATTTCTTCCGCGACAAGGTTCTGATGCGTCCCGGCGAGATTTCCAATAGTCCGGAGATTGTTCGCCGACTTGGTCTTATCGCAATGAATACGGCACTTGAGGCTGACATTTTCGGAAATGTGAATTCCACCCATGTGCTCGGTACGAAGATGATGAACGGTATCGGCGGTTCCGCAGACTTCTGCCGCAACGCATACCTTTCTATCTTCTCTTGTCCTTCTATCCAGAAAGGTGGCAAGATTTCGACAATCGTTCCTATGGTTTCGCATCTTGACCACAGCGAGCATTCGGTAAAGATCCTCGCTACCGAGCAGGGTGTTGCAGACCTCAGAGGCAAGGATCCGCGTCAGCGTGCCGAGACCATCATCGAGAATTGCGTTCATCCGATGTATAAGGAACTGATGTGGGATTACCTTAAGCTTTCAAAGGGAGGTCACACACCCCACACTCTCAAGGCTGCTTTCGCATTGCATCATGCATTCAGCGAGAAAGGCGACATGCTTGAAGCAGATTTCGCGAAATTTGTTTAAACAGTTTCTTAATGCGGAAAGTCGTTATTTACGACCTGTTTGACAACAATAGTTTAGGCATTAATAAAACAATCGCTCATAAAACCTTTAAACGCCCGGCGGAGTTTCCGTCGGGCGTTTTCAGTAGATGCCGGGTATGTCGCTCGCTTTTGTCAGTTGTGAATCTTCGCGGTTATTGATCTGTTATCGGTTGTGATTACACGCACTATGTATATTCCTTTGCTGAGGTTTGAGATATCAAGCATGGTAGCTTCGTTGTGATAGTCTACCACAGTTCCGTCTGGGGTATAAATGTAGACCATTGCTGTGGAATCGGGAAGTGTGATGATTCCATTGTTTACAACTATTCTGTTATATGATGAAGTGATATCGTTTATGCCAACGGCCACGCCATCTTTAAACGTTATGGAATGTATGGTAAGTCCTTTGTTGTTGACAGATGCACATTTTAATGCCAATCGATACTTTCCTGTTGCGGGAAGTGTGAAATCCACCTTTTCTTTTGCGGGAGAGTCGGACAAGGCGTGAACGGGAATAACTTTTAATGAGAATCTTTCATTTTCGCCGGGTATGGGTACCGCTTCAGGATCTGAGTGTTTTTCACCTTTGGAATCGGGAGTGTCTCTTTCGATCACGCAGAGGTATATTTCGAGAAGCTCCTCATAATTAATGTCGGTCCGTGAAATTTCAAGATCGAGGGAATAGTTAAGGTTGGAAGAAGCAGAATGGAATGGAGGCAGATAAGCGATATATTCCATAGCTCCTTGTTCGCCCCTATTCTTGAATGCCAGTCCGTTATCTTGAGTGAAAGACCGACCTTGGAGAGATTCAATGAATTTGTCGTCTGTGAGGTCGGGAGAGAATGGCCATTCGGTGACCTTCCCTCCGGCAACTTTGTTATTTGTAGCGATGTCTCCTTCCATTATCCCGTTCAGGACAGACACACCGTAGGAATAATTATCCCAAGGCGCATTTATCAGCTCATTATCGGTAAATGAAAGTTCTTCGGATTCTCCCACGCACAGTTTTTCTCCTATATTGATGTTTGGAGTGCGATAAATCCGATACCTCAGGTTTTCGGCATCAACATATCCGTTGTGTTTCCCAAGTTGTGCCCCCGAGAGTGCCGGCCATGTCACCACGGCAGCACCCTTCTCATTGATTTCAGCACGTATGGCAAAACTTGACAATGTTTTGGGGATGTCGTATCCCACCCATGCTTCCGGTGTTGTGGCGGTTTCGGAATCTGTGCCATAGAGTGTACATGTTGCTGAATAGGCGTACATGCCTGCTTCCGGCACATCGTCTTCAAATGACACTGATTTTCCAGGAATGGCGTCATCTCCGGTGAGTGTCTTTACGGTGACTGACGTGTTCTCTGTACCTGCAGAGTGTCGGATGACCGAAACTTTAGTTATTTCCGGAAGGCTTATTCCTGCATTTGTCTTGTCGGGTATCGTAAAGGATATCATAGCCTTGTTGGCACCCTTGTCATTTGGAGTGAATGAGAGGTCGGAGATTGTTGCCGGTGTAGATACGGACTCTTCAATAAGTATATTGTCAAGATAAATCTTATTCCGGTTGGTGGTATTGCAGCGGAAACCAAAATAATATGAACCGTTGGCTGAGGGTGAAAAGAATGCGTCTGCGGATATTTTATCAGCTTCGCCCTTGTTTATGTTCGCGGTTGAAATTGTTTCCATATTTGTCAATGAGGGTTCTGTTCCTACAATAAAGCCAAGGTCTTTAGGATCCGGTTCGATTATGCTGCCTCCCCATCCGTATCCATCGTCTTCCTCAACCTCATCCACCCAAGAAAGGCAAGAAATCTTGTAGGTTTTTCCAGATTCGAGTTTCAGAGGGGGAGTGATGAGGGCGACATCGGCATTTCCGTAATATGGTCCCGTCAATTCTGCATATCCCGAATAGTTCCTGTTCCACTTTATGCTTGTGCTTGATGTGGCAATCGTAAAATTGCTGAATGTTGACAAATCGGAAAAATCTTCAGAAAATGGCACTGAAAACGCGCCGCCCGCAAAGATTCCGGGAGAATTCTGTGAAGAACTTTCTGTGTCTTTATAAACAGAATAGACTGAATATACGTATGATCCCGGTCCTTCAAGTTCAGTATCGGTATATGGAGAATCTCCTTTATAGTTCTCTACTACAGTGACATGTTGACCTCCGTTTTTAGATCGGGTTATTCTGTGGGAGAAGAGTTCCGGATTGATCCATCCTCCATTGTATCCCAGCATGCGCGCCTGCCAAGAAATCTCGACTCCGTTTCCAACCGCTCTTGCAACTACATTAAGAGGCGGTAGCGTTTTTTCATCTTCTCCCACCCATTTGCAGGTTATGACAGAAGAAGATGTGCATTCCGAATTTTCACCATAGTCATTGAAGGGCGCAATGTAGTAATAGTACTTTCCCGGTGTGGATATTGAAGATTTGCTATTTGTTTCATTATCTATGAATGAGGCTTTCTCTCCGGGAGTGCCGTCCCTTATTGTTGCGATTATGTTTTCTGCCTTGTATATATCAGACTTGTTGTCGGAAATGTGGCGATATATATTTGCACCTATTGTGCCTGAAATCTCAGAATTGTCTTTATTTTTTGAAGGCCATGTCCACGTTAGGGTTGTTTCCAGTTTACCCGAATTATCTGCGGTTGCGGTTGCAGACGTCACTTTCTGTGGATAATTCACGTCTTTTTCGATCTTAAAACCTGCACATTGTAATTTTTTGTCTGCAAAAGATCCGCTACCATACCAGCTGCGTATTCCAAACCAATAAACACCGTCTTCAGAAACTGTGATTTTGCAATAATCCTTGTTGCCGTCTGTGGGACGATATTGGAAATTTGGAGAAGTCAAGTCGCGATTGCGATATGTAAAGAATACAGATGTGCTCTCGGAAATTGGAGACAAATTGTTTTTGTCTGATCCAAACACGATATAGAATCTTTCTTCATCGTTATAGTCGGCAGAGCATACATTCGCATAGATATAATATATTTCACCACCCTTTAATTCCAAAGGTGTTCCATATACTAAAGTAGCCCCGCTCTCGCCCTTGTTTACTGGCTGTGTTTCCGCGTAGGGAGTTGAATCGTCGACCCATGTCCATGTGCCGTCGGTTGTGCCGGACAATATTTCCCATTGAGCTTCAAATTCAGTCAGAGTTGCAGGTATTATGTATTCCGTAATGGAAGCCGCTGCCGACAATGGTATGACTGACAATAGTGCCAGCATGGCATATTTTTTTAGTTGTCTTGGGTTCATAACAGTAATTTTTTTAAGTAAGTATTGAAAATTAGTTTATAATAAGTAAATGCTGTGCTTATTTAAATTTTGAATCTTTTGGATGCTTTCATGATTTCTCATCAGTCGCATAGCCCGCTATGCTCCTTCTTCGGAATCATGAAATCATCTCAAAATCTCCTAAAATTTAATATAAGCTAATTTCCAACACTTACTTAATAAAATTGAAGCATGTATAAAATGCCGTTATTTTTGAGCTGTTTTTGCCGCATAATGAAGGAGCATATGGTGATATGCGACTGAATTACAAGATGGAACAGCTCAAAATAACAAGTTTTAGAGTGTAAGATTTCATTACTTATTTAGTAGAAACGATGGCTGCTTCATTGTTTCAAAGTAAATTTAAGAGTCCTGGAAGAGTGGCTTCCGGTAACCTTCAGAACATAGACTCCGGTTGCGAGCGAAGATGCATCTATTGTCATAGAATCTGAGCAGGATGTCAGGCTTTTCACTTCCGTTCCCTGAATTGAATATATTGTTGCCGAGACACAATCCTGCCCCGGTGCATATATGCGATACACGGCATTGCCTTGCGGCTCAATTATTATGCCCTCTGTGGCGGTGTCAATAATGTCGAATACTGAAGATGAGCCTAATATCTCTTTTATTCCAGCCAAGGCATCAACCTTTCCATAGCCCCATCCGGTGGAATTGAATGTCGGTGCGGAGGCGGTTTCACGCGCGATCTGCTGGATCTCACTGAAAGTGAGGTTGGGATTTGCCTGGCGCCATAATGCCGCGATTCCCGCCATGTGTGGGGATGCCTGGGATGTTCCGGCACAAGAGGTCCAATAATAGGTCTTTTTGTGTTCGAAATCCTGATAGGAATATTCCAGGGGATAATAGATGGCAGCCGATCCTGTCGTTGACAGGTATGTGTTGCGGGAGCTTACAACTACCTGCCCGGGAGCACAGATATCAGGCATTATCCTGCCATCGGGCGTCTCTCCATAAGATGAGAAATAGCTTATGTCTCCGATTGTTCCTTCCTGATATCCCGAACCGGTAATATTTGCTGACACGTAGCTTCCTACTGCGAGGGTGTTACGTCCAGAAGCCATATTGCTATTGCTTCCTGCGCCATCCGGTATGTCCAGCCCCGGTATATTCCGGTTTCCAAAACTCATATAAGATCCGTCGCAATACATGAAAACTTTCTTACCCGGTTTTCCCTTTATCGTGATACGGGTAAAATATCTGTTTGCATTTGCAGCTGATCTTGCAGTAAGATACATGTTCAGTTGGGCTGTGTAACGGTGGTTGTATGTGTCGACACCGGCGATGCCTCCCATGAAGCTGTTAGAATATATGTTTTGAAACTCAGTGCCTTCTGTTATCAGGTCCATACGCCGGGTGTCAAGATACTCGTTGATCATGTCGCCCTGCGAAGCGTATGATGACCTTTTTTCAGGTATTTGTAATGAATAGAGTATATCATCCGGTTTCGATCTGGATATGATATCAAGCGAGACTTCAAAAGGAGTGTTGTCTTCCCCCCATATCTCTATTGAGCCAAAAGTCTGGAAATATCCCTCAACTTCTGTATATCCTTTCAGTGCAAGGGTTTTTATGTAAGGATCTTCATCCGAAAGTAGCTTTATTATAGAACAAGGTGTGTCGCGTTCATTCCCCGCGGAGAGACATATGACGGCATCATATTTTTCCGCGATATCGTTGATTGCCTCCGTAAATTCATCAGTGCCGTCATGAGGCCCGAGATTATCACCGAAAGATAAATTCATGACACAAGGCTTACCTTGTTCGCTGGCGTATTTGCCTATGCGTTCGAGCGCATCAAGTATCTGCACGTTGTATCCCTCTCCGCATCCCACGATCAGTTCTGCACCAGGGGCTACTCCCCTTAGGTCCGGAGCATTTGTGTCAGAGGTGTCGTAAAAACTACCGCCCATTATTCCGAGCACATGTGTGCCATGGCTTTCGGAGCGGGTGTCGCTGGTGAATGTGGAAATCTGTGCCGGTGTCTTATATATTTCCGGGTTGGCTGTCGGTTCGGCATATTCAAGCACCATTTTTACGCGATTTTCACCATTCTCATCTCGGAAGTTGATATGGTTGGGGTCAATTCCCGTGTCGAATATTCCAAGCACTATACCTTTACCGTCATAAGGCTTGTCAATATCTTTGCCTATCCTTATGTCAGGGATGTTGGAAAATGTCATGGCATTGTTGTTTGTACGCTTTATCAGGGAGGAGAGCTTGGCTCCGCTGACACCGTTTGATGCGGCAATATCTATGGCTTTGTCCGGACTTGTGCTTATTATTGCCGTTCGCGTCCCCACAAGGCTTACGATTTCCCCGCCTTTTGACTTTATTTCATCAAGTGCGGTTTCCGAGTCATATCTTATGATTATTTCCACCCTTTCATGTTTTATGGAGGGCATTGTCTTTGAGAACTTTTGTCCGTTTTTTACGGAGGTGCACGAGGACACTATCTCGCGTAATCTGATCAAGTCGGCGTCGCGAAAATTCACCTGGGAAGTTGCTGCCAGAGATGCGATGCATAACGGAATGGAGAGAACTAAACTTCTTTTCATACGCTTGGAGGTTTATATTGCTATTCATTGCCTGTGCCTGTGTTGGAGCGAAACTGGAACGGAAAAATCAAGCAGATGGCAGATTGTATAAATATTGAGCCGTTGATGCATGTTGATGCATGCTGTTATGGTTGCAAAGGTATAATTTATTATTTAAAATTAACAATAAATGAAATTAAATTTTTAAAAATAATTAAAACTTGTTGCTTATTTTACAAATTTAACTTAAATTTGACGCGATTAACAAGCGGAATAAAATATTGGAGCGAATATTTTGTGAATAAATTTAGTATTAATAATATTCTGCATCGGATGGCAGAGGCTGTCCTGAGCCGTGTAACAAGTGGAATATTATTGATATGTTCTTAATCTGTAAGTGGCAAAAGTTTAAATCAGATAGCAATAATGCCACTGTTTTGCCATTTACATCAAACACAATTTCTTATGAACAGATTATTATCAGTGCTCTCTATCGGGATACTTGTTGCTGCAGGCAATCTGACAGCTTCAGGACAAATAAGCCGGGAAGTTGGCAAGGATGCGGGTTCTATTCAGTTGAAAGAAACGCCGCGAGGTATTAAATTGTCGCCGGATATGTTGAAAATGCGTCATCAATCCGCTGAATCGACTTCAGGCAATGCCATCGGGGAGGTGTCATTCCTGAAGCAGACACCTCGGGCACGAAACGGAAGCCGGGTGTCAAAACCGGATGTCAAAGCGGCTTTGCGGGCTACTTCTTTGCAAGGTTACTGTGTTTATGCCGGCAATGCCGGCGAGCCGGGATGGTATGATATAGCTTTGCAGTCGGGTTCGTCATTGAAATGGAAAAAGCAAGGCAAGTATTCGCCCGCTTGTGGATTTGTCAGGGGAGATGAGGTTTATTCATTCTATACCTATACGACAAGCGATGCAGGACTGACAGATGCAGGCATTGATATCATAGACTTGTCAACAGGTAAGGTCAAGGCTTCGTATCCTACTGACATTTTTGACACATTAGAGAAAGTGGTCTTGCTTTCTGCATATGATAGTGAGGAAGATACAGCATATGTAGTAACGCTTGACCAGACGGGCAAAAATTATCTATTGCAAAAATTTGATCCCATTTCAAGATCATTTGTAAACCTTGGTGTTAACGTTCCTGCAGACTGGCTCGATATTGGATGGAATCCCGCCGACAAGACTCTTTATCTTTTTGATACGGGTGGACTTCTTAAGAAATATGATAGCAAAGGGAAGCGTTTCAGTCAGGTTAATTCTTTGTCCTGGGATATGGAAGAGTATCCGCATGACATGGTTTATAGTCCAAAGGATGAAGCCTTTATTCTTTTGCTTGATTCTTATGACGAGTCTGATTACCCTTGTACGGATATGCTCTTGCTTCCGGTTTCGGGCAATGCTGCTTATTTAGGGACTATTGAGGGAAATCCGCAATATAAGATATTACATGTTTCTGACAATTATGTTAATGCCGCCGGAGCGAAGGCACCGGTATTGAAAAGTTGGGATGTTACGGGAAGTTCCACCACCGGAAGTTTTACGGTCACTTTGCCAGACAGTTATGAAAACGGGACTCCTATAACCGGATCTGTATATCTCCAAGCCAAGATTGATGACAATGATATTTCTGGAGCATTCAATGGTCTTCCCGGGGCATCGGTTGTTATTCCGGTTAATGCACCGGAAGGTCTTCATCGTTTTTATGTTACGCCTTACACATTGGGAGATGAAGGGAAGATATATGGCACTCCGCTCGTGTTTGACAAATGTATCGGGATAGATGTTCCAATGGCACCTGCCGGAGTCACGTTGACGGAGACCAAGGTTAGCTGGAATGCTGTTACGAAAGGTGTTAACGGAGGTTATGTCAATGTCGCGGACATAAAATATAATGTATATGTTGACAAAATCCTCATGAATGAATCTCCAGTTTCTTCTACGTCTCTTGACATTACGATTCCCGTAACGGGTATTGTCGCACATAAGGCAGAGGTTTATGCCTTGTCCGGAGGGAAGATTTCAGAAGCCGGGGTGTCGGAGCGTTACTATGCCGACGGACCACTTTCTCTTCCTGTCTATCTTGGGGCGGAAGAGGGAGAGAGAGATCTGGATGACGAGGTGATAGGTATGTTCACCATTGTCAAAGATGCCCTTAATCAGAATGAGCCTCTTCGCGGCTGGCGCTATGATGATCAGAATGACAACACGGGAGGATTCTATTGCCTTTCCCCTAAGGCGAGTTCAATGGGTGAGACATCTAACGAATGGCTCTTCCTTCCGGCAATTAATTTTACTGATAAAGACGCGCACTATCGCTTGTCGATGGAAGTGTGGAGCGGCAACCATTATTTCACTGCCAATGAGATATACGAAGTGGCATTGTGTCAGCGTCCTTCTCCTTCGCGTGCAATAACAATAAAGGATGCCTCCACTGTCTATAAAAGTCCATATTTCGAGCAGTCGGAAACTCTCTTCCAGGTTCCGGAAGAGGGAGAATGGTATATAGGTATACATTATATTTCTCCGGTCGGATCCTATCGCCTTTATGCCCGAAATTTCAAGATTGAGAAAGCGGAAGCATCTTCCGAAAGTCCGGCAGCTGTGACGGATCTTCGTTCCAAGGCATTTCCCGATGGAGAACTTAAGGCGACACTGACATTCAATATGCCACGGCTTACCATTTCGGGGAGCGAATTGCCGGCTTCAACAGTCATTACAGCCACTGCAATATCTGAAGCGGGTGAAGCAACTGTTACAGGCACTCCCGGAGATCCGGTTTCAATGACAGTGCCCACGAAGCAGGGGGATAATATAATCAAGGTTACTACAAGTTCAGACAAAGGGGTTGGATTGCTTTCAGAAACAACAGTATATTGCGGAGTGTATCGTCCGGCGACACCTGTGGTAACAGCGACCGTATCAGACGATAATCTTTCTATAACTCTTGATATCGATCTTGAAGATTATAATGAAAATGGCGAATATACGGGACCTGCCCAACAGGATGTGACCATATATCGTCAGATAGGAGGGGAGTGGCGACCTGCTGCAGAAATCGGAAAGAACCGCACGTGGACTTTTGATTGTCCTGATGGATCGCAGTCTTTATATACATTCGGCGTTGCAGCTAAGAATGCTGTGGGGTCATGCGAAGAGATGTTTTCTTTCCCGGTTCATCTCGGACCACTCCATTCCCTGCCGATGACAGAACCTTTTAATTGTGTCGGTGATGATGTTAAATTGGCTTACGAACCTATCTCCATTGAACATCTGTCTTATCTTAAGTCAACATGGGGTGTGGATGATCCGGTAAGTTATGATGAGGCGGCAGCCAATACGAGCGGCAATGCCATAATAGCTATGTGGGATGGGGAGTCTCAGTTGCTGCTTCCAAGGTTCACCACTAAAGGGATGAGCAATGTGAAATTGGATTTAAGTATATTTTTCGGCAATCACTCACCCGAACGGGTGACCGTATATGCCTCTTCTCCGAGTCTTGAGATGGAGCCTGTCGCGACGTTCATGCCGGAATCAGGGAATGGATGGGAACATAAACTCGTGTCTCTTCCCTCTGCGTTCCAGAATCAAGGCTGGGTCCAGATAATTATACGCGTCAAGATTGTAGGATATAGCCAATGTTTCATAATGGATTCCTATTCAATTGCCAATTATCCTTCGGATATGGTTACGATACATGGCATGAACGGAGCATCGCGTGGTGCAGTGGGTGAGAAAATGTCTTACTCTGTGGAAGTTGAGAATGCAGGTACAAAAGAAGCCGCAGTTCCGGACTATGTTTTCCGGGTTATAGGAGATAACGGGGTCATAGGAGACTTCAAGGATGCAGATGCCCCAAAAACTATTGAAGCAGGAAAGAGGGCAACGCTTAATTTCAGTTTTACTCCCAAAGTTGCAGATATTGGGGATGTACTTGTGCGTTTCAACCTTCATGGACAGCCATCTGAAGCCACTTCGGAAATGGAGAAGCAGGTTAAAATCCTGAATGCGCGTATTCCTGTGGTTCAGGATCTCGCCTTGGAATATAGGGAAAACAGCTCGGATGTGTTGTTGAATTGGTCTAAGCCACAGTTTGTTGAAGATTTCGAGACTGCCGAGACTTGGGATTATTCGGAAGAGTTGAAAGGTTTCCGTAATATCGACCTTGATAATGCCAAAGTGTGGACAATAAGTGAGGTGGATTTCCCTGGTGAAGGTTATGAGAAGGCTTATCAAGTGTTTTCTTCAACTGTCACAGACAATATGTCGATGGCGGCGCATAGTGGAGAGCAGTTCCTGTTGTGTATGTCTCCAAAGACAGGTGTTACAAATGATTGGCTGATTTCGCCGGAAGTTAAAGGTGGAACCGAATTGTCTTTCTGGATGAACATATGTCATGCAGACTATCCGGAGACGATACTTGTCAAGTATTCTACAGAGGGGAATGAGCCTGAAGATTTTACGAAGTCGCTTGATAACGGTTATATCTGTCCGGATGAACAGGGTTGGTTCAAATATGATTTCCAACTTCCTGCCGATGCAAAATACTTTGCTTTACACCACGTCGGGGATGACGGCAATGAGCAGTTCGGTCTGATGATTGACGACATTTCATATGACCCCGTTTCTGGCGTTGCGCCTATAGAAGGTTATAACTTATATCGGGATGAACAGCTTATCGGGTCCGGACTAAAAGAGACAACTTATTTTGATAAAGGAGTTGACACTTCAGTTCCGGTAAGGTATCTTGTCAAAACTTTGTCTACAATTAATGGGGAGCTTGTTGAGTCTGATCGTTCTAATGTTGTTTGGGCAACGGGGACAAGCGGAATTGGAGATATTGCGTCCGATGGATTTGTGACTATTTCGGGGGAGAAGGGGTTTGTCAGAATGTGCGGATTTGCATCAGGAGTTCCTTATGTAATTTCAAATGTGTCAGGAGCTATAGTGTCTGCCGGAAACATCTGTGATGACGTTGAAAACGTTGAGGTCCCATCAGGTATTTATATTGTCAAATGTGGTTCATTCGTAATGAAAGTTATTGTGAAGTAGCAGTGGTGATTGGCAATATGTGCTTAAACGCCCGACGGAAACTCCGTCGGGCGTTGTGTTACGTTGTTATGGAGATGTCATTTATCGGGGAGTGATTGTGAAGGAGATTGAGCCGCGTGTTTCGCCCGCTCCTTTCTTGGGACTCCATTTCGCACCTTTGGCTGCTTGCTCGCAGGCACGGCGGATGGAGGCTGATGCTCCGCCTGATGCTTTTGCCGAGATGACATTGCCATCGGAGTCAATCACGACTGAGACCGTGACAGTTGTCTTGTTGCGCAGAGTCACATCCGGTTTGGGACACCCCTTGAATGTGCGTCCCGACGCGCTGCCGGTGATGCCCATGCCTGTTCCTCCGGCTCCGGAGCTTCCGCTCTTTCCTTCAGAGCTGCCGTTGCGCGAGGAGAAACCCTTTGCAACCGAGGAGGTGACTTTCTGTTTCTCCTCTTTGCTTATTGACGGCTCCGTTGCCTGCACCGGACTTTCCTTCTTCGTGGTCACGAGTTTATCGACCGGAGGTGCCGGCTTTGGGTTATCTCCTTTGACCACGAGCTTTGTGTTGTCTGTTTCGGCATGTTCCGGTTCTCCTTTGAATGCTTCTGCCGGCGCATCCTGTCTGACAGCGTTTTCTTCACCGAGGTCCTTGAGTATTTCCGGTTCAAGAAACAACTCCTCATCAGGCATAAGCTCGGCAACAGGCTTCACGGCAGTCTGCTCGCTGTCGAATGAGATTCCTCCCAAAAACAACGCTACAATAATGATCAGCATTGCCACGAAAGTTATTGCAGCTGCTATGGTTTTATCTTTTTGCTGTCTGGTCATCTGAAATACGTTCGGATATCGGTATATGTTGTCAGTTCTGCGATGCCGGTGCCTTGGCTTTGGTGGCAAGCACCATTTTCAGATTCTGGCGAGCCGCCATGTCGAGTATCCCCACCACTTTGCCGTAATCAACGAGGCTGTCGGCATATAGAGCCACCGAACGCAGCGAATCCTTCTGTTGTATGGCTGTCAGACGCACGGCAAGCTCATCGAGCGAGATTTCTACGGGAGAGGACAGTGTCTGAGTGGAATCGTTGCGGTCCTCGACAAGATATATTGTCTTGTCTGCATCTATATAGACCTCTGTCACAGGTTTCAGCGAAGTCTGTTCGCTGCTCTGCGGAAGATTGACATCGATTGCTGCCGGGAATATGATTGTCGAGGTCACCATGAAAAATATGAGCAGAAGGAAAATCACATCTGTCATGGAAGACATGGAGAAAGTCTCGAGCGACTGGAAATTTCGTTTAAGAGCCATGGTACGAACAACTTCTTGAATATTACTTTATGCCACCGGTTCGTTCAGGAGATCCATGAACTCCATTGTCTTTGTCTCAAGGGAATTCATCACGCGGTTAACGCGAGCCACAAGGTAGTTGTATGCGAAAAGGGCGATGATACCCACCACAAGACCAGCAACAGTGGTTACAAGCGCCTGATATATGCCGCTCGAAAGCACGGTGATGTTCGCAGACGTTCCTGCACTTGCGAGCGAGAAGAACGCCTGTATCATTCCGACCACGGTGCCGAGGAATCCGAGCATCGGGGCACCGGCGGCGGTTGTTGAAAGCCAGGGGAATCCCTTGCCTAACTGCGCCACTTCGATGTTTCCGGTGTTTTCAATGGCAACAAGGACATCGTTCATCGGGCGTCCGATTCTTGACAGACCTTTCTGGATGAGACGGGCGTATGGGGTGTCTGTCCGTTTGCACAGGTTGAATGCGGAGTCTATGTCACCCTCGTGCACATAATCGCGGATACGGTTCATGAAAGAGCTGTCTTCCTTAGAGGCGCGGTTTATTGCGATGAACCTTTCGGTGAAGACATAGATCGTGAGGATGAGAAGGAGGGCGAGAGGAATCATGATATATCCGCCGTCCATTACGAGAGACCAGAATGAAAGGGTTTGCTGGGTCATAGCTTATTGATTGTGTGAATGTTTCTAATGAAATCAAATGAGGATCTCGATGTCTGCCTGCTATCGGAGACAATCGAGATAGTCATGAATTGTCCGTTCTATTCCGAGGTAGAGAGCGTCGGAGATTATTGCATGTCCGATGCTCACTTCATCAAGCAGGGGAAGACGTTTGTGGAAGAAAGAGAGGTTCTGCAGGTTCAGGTCATGTCCTGCATTGAGACCGATGCCCCGTTTTAACGCTTCGGAAGAGGCTTCGATGAATTTTCCGATTGCCTCATCAGGATTTTGCGTGTAATTGTCGGCATAAGGTTTGGTGTATAACTCGACCCTGTCCGCACCTATTCTTGCAGCCTCTTTTACTTGTGCGGAATCCGCATCGACAAAAATAGAACTTCTTATTCCTGCCTGACGCAGGCGCGTTACAATTCCCGAGAGAAACTCCGAATTTGCGATTACGTCCCATCCCGCGCTTGAGGTCAGGGCGCCGGGGGCGTCCGGTACGAGTGTGACTTGCTCCGGAGCGACTTCGATTACCATGCGCATGAAGTCATCTGTAGGGTATCCCTCGATGTTGAATTCCGTTGTCACGACTTTGCGGAGGTCGTAAACGTCTCGGCGTGTGATATGCCTCTCGTCGGGACGCGGATGGACTGTGATTCCCTGTGCGCCGAAACGTTCGCAGTCAACTGCGAATCTCATCACGTCGGGAATGTTCTCACCCCTTGCATTGCGAAGGGTAGCCACCTTGTTGATATTTACACTTAGATGAGTCATATTTATTTTTTTATGAAATTGGCATATTATTTGTAACTTTGTATTCTGAAACCGGAATGAGGTTGTCTGGACGAATTCAGAATTTACAGACTTGTGAACGGATATTCCCGGTTTCTTTTGTTAAAATAATATAAATGGAATCTCTTTGAAGAGAGAATCCCTGCCAATTCAAAATGCAAATTTAGAAATTTTTTTGGAAAATAAGTAAATAATTCGAGGGATATGATGAGAGCAAAAGATATAATGGCTGCCGGACGCGTCAAAAAGCATGTCTTCCCCTACAGGAATGTAAATGAAGACATGCCGGCGGTCAACGTGCTTCCGTTGTTGCTTGATGCCCCTGACGGTATGTTGGGAGTAAAGTCTGACAACGGTCTTGAGGGGGTGATCGACCGTGATTCTCTGCTTGAAGGACTCGGGCGCATGATCGCTCCACGGGATGACTGCAGTGTCATAACCCTTGAGTGTGTGCCTGCCGATTACAGTGCGTCGCGCATCGCCCATGCTGTCGAAGACAGCGACGCGCATCTTGTGGATCTGTGGAGCACCCCGTCGGAAGACGGCAAGATACAGGTAACACTGCGGGTCAGACGGGAGGACCCGGCATCGACAGTCCATAGCCTTGAGCGTTACGGTTATGATGTCGTTTCCTCTTATGGCAACGGCGACAGCGACAACGAACTGGCGGCAATGCGCCTTCTTGAGCTGAGAACCTTATTGAATGTGTGACCGATGAGGAATATCGCGATATATGGAAACCGGTATCAGGACGGATATTTCGGTTTATTGCGCGAATTTTTCGCAGCACTTGAAAAGAGAGACTTCCGGGTGTCGGTCGCCGAGGATTTCGCATGTTATCTTTCGGAGAACGGAATAGACCTTTCCGGCAGCATGAATACGGCAGCCTGTTTGCCCGAAGACACCGAGTGCGTGATAAGCATCGGGGGAGACGGCACGTTTCTCGGTGCCGCGGAATGGGTTGGAGACCGGGAGATCCCGATTCTCGGCATCAATACAGGCCATCTGGGTTTTCTTGCGAGCTATTCTCTTGAGGAAACAGAGGAGCTGATAGATGTCGTTGCCGGCGACAAGGGAGTGATAGAGAAGCGTGCGTTGCTTGAAATCGGGTGCGATGCTATGCCTGAAGGCTTCTGGCCATATGCGCTGAATGAAGTGGCGGTGTTGCGGGGTGAGACGGCATCTACAGTCACCGTGCATGCCGAGGTAGACGGCTATTTTCTTGCCGACTATATGGCAGACGGGCTTGTTGTGGCAACTCCGACCGGATCCACGGCATATAATCTGTCGGCAGGAGGTCCGATACTTATGCCCACGCTTGAATGTTCGGTGATCTCGCCGATAGCGCCGCATTCGCTTACGATGCGTCCGCTTGTTGTAGGAGGAGATTCCGAGATACGTCTGACCACAAGTTCGCGTGTGGAGTATTCGCGTGTGAGCCTTGACGGACGCTATTTCATGATGGCATGCGGTCGTGACGAGCTGCGCATCCGTAAAGCCGGATTTTCCGTGAAAGTTCTCCGCCGTCCTGACGCGAGTTTTTCCCGGTTGCTCCGCAACAAACTTCTCTGGGGAAGGCGGTGATAAACGACTTCGGATAAAACAGAAGGTCATGCAAAACTGCATGACCTTCTGTTTTATCCGGGTTCCGGCGTTATTGCCGTCAACCGTTATTATTTTGCGGGAGTTGCGGGAGTTGCAGGAGCTGCAGGAACGTTTACAGGAGCGGGAGCCGCGGAGTTTGGAGCGGGAGCCGCGTTCTGAATGTTTGATACATTAACCGGAGTCTTCACTGCGAAAGAGGCGCATATGCTCATAATGCAGATGAAGATTGCGAGAGTCCAGGTAGCCTTCTCGATGAAGTCGGTTGTCTTGCGATAACCGAGATACTGGTTTCCGCTGGAATAGTCAGAGGCGAGACCGCCGCCTTTGGATTTCTGAATCAGAACAGCCCCGATGAGAATCAGGGATGCGATTACGATAAGAATGCTGAGAAAGATATACATATCTTTAGTGTTTAAAATTTAATTTAGCTTTTGATTTACAAACTTCCTACTGACGCGACAGGAACCACAGGTAACCGGCAATGTCAATAAAGGGAAATCCTCAAGAATCTGATGTGTAGGCTATCAATTTTTTGAGGAATCGTATTTGGTCTGCAAAGTAAATACTTTTTTTCGGATTATTCAAACTTATCTCGGTAATTATTTCCAAAGCTTTCTGATAGTTGCCGTTTTTTATCATTATTCTGGCAAGAGATTCTGAAAGATTTGTATCGTGTGCGGCGGCGGAGTGTTCGCTTTCAGATGGCGAGGGAGCGTCGTGACGCGGCTCTTCGGGGATGCCTGCTTCACCGAAAAGATCCGAATCGCCTATTTCAGGGAGCGATTCGAGCGAAGAGAGGTCATATGGCACTGCTACTGGGGTGATAATATCTTCGATTTCAGTAGCCCTTGTCATGTTGGGATCGCCGAATCTATCGAGGAAGGAATCTATTGTGTCGCCGGTTGTGAGTTCCGGAGATTTCATGTCGGGATAAAATTCCATAAATTCTTCCGGATCGATGCCGATAATGGCTCTGAGAGCCACGGGATCGCCCACAGCCGCGGCAATGCGTCTGACCAGAGCGAGTCGTTCCTCACCGGTTGCCTCCGGCAGTCTTTCTATTGCCGGCACAATGAAATAAGGGTATTTGTCCATTTTGTTACCAATTTCCGAGAGTGGCGTTGAAAATGAGGTTCACGAGTTCCTCGCTGATCTGGTTGCAGAGGTCATCCTGCACGTCAGTGAGCATGAGAGAAGAGGAGAACTGCCGGTATGCCGAGAAAGTCTGGTCAAGATTGTTTGCCGGATTCTTGTTGTCGGTATATTTAACTCTGACAGTGATTGTAAGTCTTGTTTCGGTTGCATATGCATCGGTGCCGACAGCCTGCGGGGAGAGGGAATATCCCGTAATCTCTCCTGTGAGTTCAATATCCGCCGGACCGTCTACCTCCTGAAGTCGCGTCTGTCTGGTCACATAATCCAGAAGCTTGTTTTCAAATGTCTGTTGCAGGGGAGGGTATACAAGCGCGGCTCTGATGGGAAATTCAGAGATGTCGATTGTCTTGTATATGTCGTAATTGATTGCGGTACCGTTCATTCTGAAACTCGGGATGCACCCAGTAAGGGAGAATGCCATAGCCGCGAACAATATAAAAATTACTTTATTCATAATTCAGGAATAATTCATATTCGGGTATAATTCAGGAATCGATTCCCAGTTCCTTTATTTTGCGGTAAAGAGTGCGAAGTGAGATTCCGAGTTCCTCGGCAGCGAGTTTCTTGTCGCCGCCGTTGCGCTCCAGCGAAGCAGTGATCGCGTCTTTCTCCGAATCCTCCAGAGTGTGCGAAGACATCCTGGAGAAACCATCATCGGCGATTGCAGGTGCGAGAAGATCCTCTACCGGATACTTTATCAGAGAGGTGGTAGGCTGCTTGCGGCCTGCGGCGGAATCACCCTTTATGGACTCCTTGAGTTCCGCTATTTCCGATTTCATGCCGAGCACCAGCTTCCATAGCATTTCCCGTTCCGCCTCATAGTTTACCGGCTTTTCCGACTTTACGAGAGAAGATGTTGTGGATCTGTCGAGAGGCAACGCCTCAAGCACCAGCTGTCTTGAGATTTCCTCCCCCGCCTCGAAGAGGGCGAACTGCTCGACAAAGTTTTTAAGCTGTCTCACATTGCCCGGCCAGCGGTAAACGAGCATTGCGCGGTATGCCTCTTCTGCGAAAGAGATAGGTTTTGTCATGTATTTTTCCGCGAAATCCGCAGCGAACTTTCTGGCGAGGAGTCTTATGTCATCCCCCCTGTCGTGCAGGTTCGGCACATCGATGCGGATTGTCGAGAGGCGGTAATACAGGTCTTCGCGGAATTTTCCTTTTTCCACCGCTTTTATGAGATCCACATTCGTCGCCGCCACGATGCGTATGTTTGTTTTCTGCACGTTCGAAGATCCGACTTTCAGAAATTCGCCTGTTTCCAGAACGCGCAACAGTCTTGCCTGTGTTGTCAGCGGGAGTTCCGCCACTTCATCAAGGAAGATGGTTCCCCCGTCCGCCTCTTCGAAATAACCTTTTCGCGCAGAAATGGCACCGGTGAAAGATCCCTTTTCATGTCCGAAGAGTTCGGAATCGATAGTGCCTTCAGGGATTGCGCCGCAGTTTACGGCTATGTATTTCTTATGTTTTCTTGCACCGAAAAGGTGTATTATCTTAGGAAAAAATTCTTTTCCCGAACCGCTTTCTCCGGTCACGAGCACAGAAAGGTCTATAGGCGCGACGCGTATGGCGCGCGCAATGGCGCGGATCAATGCCGGGGAGTTGCCGATAATCGAGAACCGCTGTTTTGCGGCTGCGACTTCCGCCGGTATGTCTTGAGACTGAAGCATTTTTATATTATTAAACAACTTTCTAAAAGAATCAGAGGCGCGAAAGAGCATAGGTCTGTTCGCGGAGATATTTGCCGAGTGAGTCTGCATCAGGAAACTCCGCCTGTTTTTCCACCGATATCGGCTCGCCGATCGAGACGTGTACGTCTTTCCCTCTCTTCAGGAATATCTCCTTGGGAAGCCGCGCACTGCGCAGACGCCAGTCGATCAGACCGAGGATGTTGAAGAAAGTGGAGTTGTGTCCATGAAAATAGATGGGAATCACAGGCACTTTCAGCTGTCTGATTAGGCGGGTGATAGTGGGTTGCCATTCACGGTCGCGGATATGGAGGGATTTGTCGATCTTTGACACTGCACCTGCCGGGAAGAATCCGAGTGGATGCCCATCGCGCACATGAGCCATGGCACGGCGTATTCCCTGCATTGTCACGGCTTTCTTTTCCGGGTCATCGGTCTTTATCGGGTCAACAGCGATGAAAGATGGTCGCATCGCCGATATGTTGTTTAGAATCATATTCACCATGACCTGATAGTCCTTGCGGTATTTGCCCACGATATGCAGAAGCAGGATGCCGTCCATGCCGCCGAAAGGGTGGTTGGATACAGTGATGAACGCACCCTCCGGGAATCGTGAGAGCACCTCTTCATTGTCAATGCGCAGTTTGAATCTGAATTCATCTTCAACGAGGTGGTGTGAAAACTCCACGCCTGTGGAATAGCAGTATCGTCCGTGGATGGCGTTGACTTCGTCAAGACCAATCCAATGGAGAGCCTTTTCTACGAACTTACGGTGGCTCGCGAGACCCGGAGCCATTTTCGCGATATCTTCAAAATTGAGCACGTCCGGACGCACCCCCGGTGCGCAGCGACGGTTTTCAGCAGATGAGATATTATTGTTTTCAGACATGACGAATCTTTTTGAACCTACAAAGATAACAAAAAAATCAATAGATAACACAAGCATCTTTCCGCAAGGCGATAAATTTACGGCTTCTAATTATAATTTGAGCAATATGAACGGTAAAGAATGGATTCAGAGCGCGGAAAGCAATCGCGGAAAGCAGCAGGATGCGGATTATCCGAAAAACATAGAGTTGCTTGCAAGGGCAATGGAATGCTGGGATAATCTTGCAGGATTCAGGAGCGACAGAGAGCGTAACAAACGTTTTACCTACGGCGACCAGTGGGGCGACACAATCGATGTTGACGGAGAGCGGATGCGGGAGGAGGAATATATCCGCAGCCAGGGTAATGTGCCTTTGAAAAACAACATGATACGCCGTCTGGTCAGAAATGTGCTCGGTGTTTTCCGCAACAGATATTCCGTTCCGTCGTGCGAGGGGATAGACAATATGGTTTCAGGGCTTAGCGACATGAAGAATATTCAGAGCCGTCTCGAGCGCAACATGGAACTAAACAGGATGGAAGAGATGTATGCCAGGACAATGGAAGAGTTTCTTATCGGAGGACTGGTGGTTCATCGGAAATGGTACGGACGGAAAGGAAGCCGTACAGACTGCTGGACAGACTTCGTCCTGCCCGACAATTTCTTCTGTGACACCAGTGCCCGCGATTTCCGGAACTGGGACACGGGGATGGTGGGTGAGATTCATGAGCTTGAATTTGACTCACTATGCGCATCGTTTGCCCGTTGTCCTGAAGATTATGTTCGCCTGGGGAGGATATATGGTGTAGGGAACGGCGGGAAGTGCCGTGTGATAGAGGTCTGGCATCGTGAATACAGGCAGAGTTACCGGTGTCATGACCTCCGTAACGGCAGGTATTATGAGATTCCGGCAGAAGGTGCGCCGGATGTCCGTCCGTGGGAAAGGCGCGAGTGGAAAGTGTCTGAGGAATGGAGATGTCATTTTATGACACCGCAGGGAGATGTTTTGCGTAGCGGACGCAGTCCATACAGGCATGGTTCCCATCCGTTTGTCTTCAAAGCTTATCCATTTATCGACGGAGAGATTCATTCATTTGTGAGCGACATAATCGACCAGCAGAAATATGCCAACCGTCTGATATCAATGTATGACTGGATATTGCGGGCTTCGGCAAAGGGGGTGCTTCTTTTCCCGGAGGGGGCGTTGCCCGAAGGTTCCGACATAAATGACATAGCTGAGGAGTGGAGTCGCTTCAATGGTGTGATACTGTTTCGTCCCAAAGCCGGTCTGCCCTTGCCGCAGCAGGTGAGTTCCAACTGCTCGAACATAGGCATCACCGAACTGCTCGACATACAATTGAAGATGATGGAGGATATATCGGGAGTCAGCGGCGCGTTGCAGGGAAAGCTCGAAAGCAACACCATGAGCGGCACCCTCTACAACCAGCAGACGCAGAACTCCATGATCGCGCTTGCCGACCTGTTGGGGAGTTTCAGCTGTTTTATTGCCGATGCCACAGCCATGGATGTGTCCAATCTCGCGCAATACACCCGGGGATAGCAGTGTCGCGGCATTACACCCGAGGCGCCCGGATATGCGTTTAGAGTCAAAAAAGGTTAAAAATCTCTCTTTGATAGATTTTTTGACGGATATTCATATCTTTTTAGTATCTTTGTGGGTAGAATAACCTTGGGACACGATTGATGAGTATTCGGATTTTATATATACTTGCAGTCGATAACATTTGATTCTTGTTTAATGAGAGGATTTTTTATTTTGCCGGCATTGGCAATCTCGCTCGGCGTGTCTGCCCAGCGTAGCGACACTGCGTTGAAGCAGTGGGAGTTTTCACGTGACATGTCTGACTGGAAGAGTGTGAGCGTGCCTCACGACTGGGCGATTTACGGGCCGTTTGACCGGTCCAACGACCTTCAGAAGGTGACAGTGGAGCAGAATGGCGAGAAAACGGCAACCTGGAAGACCGGCCGCACCGGCGGACTGCCTTATATCGGCAAGGGGTATTACAGAACCACATTCGAGGTTCCGGATACAGCCGGACAGGTGTTTTCCTTTGAATTCGACGGAGCCATGTCCAATCCCCGTGTCAAGGTCAACGGGAAAGAGATCGGTCACTGGGCGTATGGCTACAATTCCTTTTATATAAATGTTCCCGCCGGTGTGATTGTGCCGGGGAAAAACAGTATAGAGGTCTCTTTGGAAAACAAAGAGAAATCAAGCCGCTGGTATCCCGGCGCGGGACTTTACAGGAATGTGCGCCTCGTCACCACATCTCCGGTGCATGTTCCGACCTGGGGCACATATGTGATAACTCCTGTCGTGTCGGCGAAAGAGGCGTCGGTAAGACTCACTACAGAAATTGCCGGAGCCGCCAAAGCGCAGAAAATACTTGTCAAGACAGACATAATATCTCCCGACGGCACGGTGGTGGCGACAAACAATTCGGTCTATCACGCGCAGGGACAGCCATTCGTGCAGGATTTCCTTGTAGAGAAGCCTCAGCTTTGGTCGCCCGATACGCCTTGTCTTTATGAAGCGCGTACGACACTGAGCGTAGACGGCAAGGATGTGGATGTCTATAACACCCGTTTCGGCATCCGCTCCCTGGAATACATACCGGAGAAAGGATTCTTCCTGAACGGAGAATATACGAAATTCAAGGGTGTGTGTCAGCATCACGACCTCGGACCGCTCGGAGCGGCTGTCAACAAAGCCGCGCTTGCGCGCCAGATAGAGATGCTCAAGGATATGGGAGCGAACGCGATCCGCACTTCCCACAATATGCCTGCGCCTGAACTTGTGGAATTGTGCGACCAGATGGGGATGATGCTCATGGTAGAGCCTTTCGATGACTGGAGTTTCCGCCCGAAAAGCCAGAACGGCTACGGATCGATTTTCGGCGAATGGGCGCAGAAAGATATGGAAAACATGGTGAAACACTACCGCAACAACGCTTCGGTTGTGATGTGGTCTGTAGGCAATGAGGTCCCCAGCCAGTGGGGACCCGACGGAGTCAGCGAACTTGTCATGCTTCAGGACATATGTCATCGTCTTGACCCGACGCGTCCTGTCACATGCGGCATGGATCAGTATGGCGCGGTTATCGACAACGGTTTCGCCTCGACGCTCGATATTCCCGGTTTCAACTACAAGCCTCAGTATTACACACAGGCATACGAGATACTGCCGCAGAAGCTGATACTCGGTTCGGAGACAGCCTCTACCGTGTCGTCGCGGGGAGTCTATATGTTCCCGATGGAACTCAAGGCGGGAGCGAAATATCCCAATCACCAGAGTTCCGGTTACGACACCGAGTTTTGCTCGTGGTCTAATATTCCCGACGTGGATTTCTCGATGGACGACGATTACCCCTGGATGATCGGTCAGTTCGTCTGGACCGGTTTCGACTACCTCGGCGAGCCGTCGCCCTACGATACCGACAGCTGGCCCAACCACTCAAGCGTATTCGGCATCATCGACCTCGCGTCGCTTCCCAAAGACAGGTATTATCTTTACCGCTCTCAGTGGAATAAAAAGGAGTCGACTCTCCATATCCTTCCCCATTGGAACTGGAAAGGGAGAGAGGGTGAGAAGACACCTGTGATGGTTTATACGTCATATCCTTCGGCAGAACTGATTGTGAACGGCAAATCCTATGGCATTAAGAGCAAGGGGGAGGCAAAACCTCTTGACTACAGCAAGCGTCTGTCGATGTCTTTCTACGACCGCGACAAGGCATGGGACGAGGATCGCGTTCAGGACAAGGCGGGCATGGAACGCTATCGTCTTGTATGGGACGATGTGGTCTATCAGCCCGGAGAAGTGAGAGTCGTGGCTTACAATGCCGACGGAAGCAAGGCTGAAGAGAAAACTGTCCGTACCGCCGGGAAAGCTCATCATCTTGTGCTTACGCCCAACCGCAGCAAGCTTGCAGCCGATGGCGAGGACCTTGTCTACATCACTGTTCAGGTGGCAGATAAAGACGGTAATATCGTTCCGGATGACAGCCGTGCGGTGAAGTTTGCCACAAAAGGCGCCGGTTCTTTCCGTGCCACAGCCAACGGAGATCCCACGAGCCTTCGTTTGTTCCACCTTCCGGAAATGGATCTTTTCAGCGGTGCCGCCACAGCGATAGTGCAGGCAGGAAAGACACCCGGTGTCATCACGTTCGAGGCATCTGCCAAAGGTGTGAAACCCGCAAAAATCAGTTTCGTTGTCGAGTAAGGAAACTGAAAAAGTAGCGAAGAAGAGAGAAAGATAAAGACAAGGGGAACAAAAGGCGGATGGAACATATGGGGATTTGGAAAATGGAAATATAGTGTAACTTGAATAATAACTTAAAATCAGAATTGACATGGAATCCATGAAAGCAGAGATTCAGAAAATTTTTAAAGAAAGATTCGGCGAGGGTGGCACACTCTACGCATCAGCAGGTCGCATCAACCTTATCGGCGAGCATACAGACTACAACGGGGGGTTCGTATTTCCCGGTGCCATCGACAAGGTGATAATGGCTGAGATCAAGCCCAACGGCATGGAGAAGGTTCGAGTGTTTTCCATAGACATCGACGAATATGCTGAATTCGGTCTCAAGGAAGAGGACGCACCCACTCAGAGCTGGGCTCGTTATATCTTCGGAATCTGCCGCGAGATTCAGAAGCGCGGAGGAGAAGTAAAAGGATTTGACACCGTTTTTGCAGGAAATGTTCCTCTTGGTGCAGGTCTTTCATCATCGGCGGCTCTCGAGAGCTGTTTCGCATTCGCGCTCAATGATCTTTTCAACAACAACAGCATCGACAAATTCGAGCTTGCGAAGATCGGTCAGAGCACAGAACATAATTATTGCGGTGTTAACTGCGGTATCATGGACCAGTTCGCATCTGTATTCGGTCGGAAGGGAAACCTGATGCGTCTCGACTGCCGCTCAATGGAGTATGAATATTTCCCCTTCAATCCGCAGGATTACAAGCTTGTGCTCGTGGATTCGCGTGTAAAACACGAGCTTAAGGATTCTCCCTACAACAAACGCCGCGAATCATGCGAGCGCGTTGCAAAACGTCTCGGCATAGACACACTGCGCGATGCCACAATGGAGCAACTTGACGAAATCAAGAGCGACATCACCGCTGAAGATTATTTCCGCGCGAAATTCGTAATCGAGGAGAAACAGCGCGTGCTTGATGTGTGCGACGCACTCAATGCCGGAGACTACGAGACTGTGGGCAAGAAGATGTATGAGACCCACGCAGGTCTTTCAAAAGACTATGAGGTGAGCTGCGAGGAACTCGATTTCCTCAACGATGTGGCAAAGACACTTGGTGTGACAGGCTCACGAATCATGGGCGGCGGTTTCGGAGGCTGCACAATCAATCTTGTCAAGAATGATCTCCACGATGACTTCATCAAGATCGCTGTGGAAAAATTCAGCGAGAAATATGGTCATGAGCCGAAGATCTATGATGTCGTGATTTCTGACGGCGCACGTAAAATCGAGGAGTGATCATGAAAATCACAAGCAAGAAATTTCCTTCTCCCAAGGGAGAGATCACATGGTATGAGCTCACCAACGCGCAGGGCGCGTCGGTGGTGCTCTCCACCATGGGAGCCGGCATCGTTGAGGTTCGTGTCCCTGACAAAGAGGGTAAAATCGAGAATGTGGCTCTGAGTTACGCAGATGCCGCGGATTATATCGCCGACGGACCGTGTCTGGGAAAGTGCCCGGGACGCTATGCCAACCGTATCGCCAAGGGGCATCTTGAGGTTGACGGCAAGGAATACAGTCTCAGCATCAATAACGGTCCCAACGCGCTTCACGGAGGTCCGGAAGGATTCCAGAACCAGAACTGGGATGGAGAGGAACTGCCCGATGGCATCCGCTTCACCTACAAGGCAAAAGACGGCGAAGAGCAATATCCCGGCAATCTGATAGTCACGGCGACATACAGATGGAGCGACAACAACGAGCTGACTCTTGATTTCCATGCCGAAACCGATGCAGACACCGTTGTCAACATGACCAATCATGCATATTGGAATCTTGACGGAGCGGATGCCGGCAGCATCTTCGACCATGAGATGAAACTGAAGGCATCGCACTGGTTGCCCACTGACGAGACCCAGATACCCACCGGTGAGATCGCGCCTGTGGCGGGAACTCCTATGGACTTCACTTCGTTCAAGAAAATCGGGCGGGATATCCGTCAGGAATTCGAGGCTCTCAAGATAGGCAAAGGTTATGACCATTGCTGGGTCGTTGACGGATGGCAGCCCGGCAAGACGGTGGAAGGCGCTGTTGAACTCAAAGGGGCGGTGTCCGGACGAAAACTTGTTGTAAGCAGCGACCAGCCCGGCGTGCAGATATATACGGGCAACTGGCTTGCAGGATGCCCGGAGAATAAAAGCGGTCGTTCCTATGAAGATTACGAAGGTGTTGCCATAGAGATGCAGGGTTTCCCTGACGCGCCGAACAAGCCCGCTTTCCCGTCACAGCTTCTGAAAGCCGGAGAGAACTATGACCGCAGGATAGTCTTCGCGTTTTTATGATTTTTTATAATGCGGATGATGCTCCATCAGTTCGGAGCGCAACCGCGATCTGTCAAGGTGGATGTATATCTCGGTAGTGGAAATTGATTCATGTCCGAGCATCTCCTGGATCGCACGGAGATTCGCTCCCCCTTCGAGCAGATGAGTGGCAAAAGAGTGTCGCAACGTATGTGGCGACACTCTTTTTATTATCCCTGCCGCCGCCGCCGAGTCGCGTATCACATAGAACACCATCACGCGGGTCATCATTCCCCCGCGGCGGTTCAGAAAAAGGATGTCGCTTGAGTCAGGCTTTATCTTGAGGCGTTCCCTGATGGGAAGGTATTCCCTGATGAGTCTTATTGATTCCGGAGAGAGAGGTACAAGCCGCTGTTTGTTTCCTTTTCCGGTAATTATCACATATCCCTCGTCAAGATTCACTCTTGACATGCGCAACTCCACAAGTTCGGACACCCGCAGGCCGCTGCCGTACAGAGTCTCTATTATCGCATGGTTTCGCGGCGTTTCGTCTTTTTCCGGATCAAGGGCGGCAATCATGGAGTCTATATCCTCTACAGAAAGTATATCGGGAAGTGTGCGTCCGAAGCGTGGAGCCTCAAGGAGTTCGCAGGGGTCTGTGTCAGTGTAGCCTTCAAGCCGGAGGAATCTGAAGAACGCGCGTATTCCAGAGAGCATCCTCGCCTGTGAGCGCGGCGAGATTCCGAGGTCACGGAGAGTGCAGAGAAACTGATGAAGAGCGTCTGTGTCGACATCTGTCAGTGACAGTTCTCTTTCTTCAAGAAATTCGAGGAGGTGAATCACATCCGTGTGATAGCTCTCCAGTGTATTACCCGAAAGACCGCGTTCCAGCAACAGGAAATTTGAGAAATCAGACAATAGTCTCTCTGTGGTGTTTAGCGGTCGCATATGTTTTTTCAGATATACATGAGATATGACACTTTCTGCATTCCGCTTCTGGAAATGCAGATGGCGTTGCGTCTGCCGCGAATCATGATTCCCTCGTTCATTGCCTCGAAAACAGAGCCGCACCAGTTTTGCGGAGCATCTTTTATCAGTAGCGTCCTGTCTGGCAATGACATAAAGGAACGTAAATCCTCGAGAGGTATTTCATTCCCTCTTGTGGCGATTATGTCACAGTCCGACACCGCCTTGTCGGCGTTGCGGATGAATCTGATCTTCGAATCGGGACTCTTCATGGCGATGAAAAACGCTTTGTGTGCGTAATCAGGCAGGAACACTTTCCGCGGACGAAGAAAGCAGACAAGACGTAAAAGCATTTTCGCCTTGTCTGCGATTCTGTGTTCCGAAGATGAACATGCCCTGTCAATGTCGTCATAGGCGTAATACGCATAGCCACGGCACGGTCTGACCACCCTTTCGACCAGCTGATAGCCGAAAGGGGAGTGGACGCCGAATCCATGTGAATTACGCCATCTGTCGAACATCGTGTCTATCCTTTTCTTTTCCTGATTACCGGGAGTGCGAGCAGGAGGAGGGAGATGGCGCACAGTATATAGATGACCGATACGGAGGCAATCGAGATGTTGTTGGTTACACGCACAGATTTGGGGTCAAAACTGAAGCGTATCTCATGTCTGCCTGCTGGAACGCGCAAGGCGCGGAGCGTGTAGTTCACCCTTCCGATCTGTGTTTCCTTGCCATCAACGGTGGCAGTCCATCCCCAGGGGAAATATATCTCGCTGAAGACCGCGATTCCCCCTTTAGCCGAGTTTACACTATATGTAAGGGCATTCGGCGCATATGATGTCTCATATATTGTATCTCCCAGTGACTTGGGGATCGCGTTGCCGAGAGTCTCGCGGAACTTCGCGTCTGCCACGGCGGCAGTAGCGGTGTCGAGAGAGTCAAGTGCCGCCATTTCGCTGTCGGCATCTGCAACGTACGATATGGTGTCTACAAACCACGCGTTGCCGAGTGCGCCGGGATTTCGCTCATATTGTTCGCCGGAGAGGAAATACTTCGTGTTGAGCATATTTATCACTCCCATGTTCCCTTTGGAGATCTGACGGTCGAGAAGGTCGTTATAGCGGGTTAGTTTCGCCGCGTGATATCCCCCGATTGTCTTGTGGAAATAAGAGGAGCGTGCGGAATAGAGCCCCTGTACGTCATATACACGATAGTTTGAAGTGTCTTTGAGTATCGCCTCGTCTGCCGCTGTCTTGTTGAACGTCACGTCCTCAAGGGCGGGGCGGGTGAAATTCTCCGAATTCACATATCTTTTGCCCACAGAGAAGAGGTCGATGAGCATGACGGCTGTCAGCATGCATACGAAAACCGCACGGTTTTTAACCGCACCCTTGAGGTAGAGGAAGATTACCAGCGCACCGAGCAGGATGAATGCCAGCGAACGCAACGAGTCCGTGCTCACAAGAGAGAGGCGGGTCTCGCGTATCGCGTTTAGAATATTGTAATATTGAGGATTGGAGAAAGCCCCTGCCTGCTGCAGCTGCTGGATCTCGGATGCGCTGTAAGGCTCTCCGAACATTGACGGGGCAACCCATCCGAGGAAGCAGACAATCGCGCCGAGTCCGAAAACAGTATAGAATACCATGCCGAAACGCTGAAGATAGTTTTCTGTCTCCAGCATTTTGCGCACAGCCATTATAGCAAGCAGCGGTATGGTGAATTCCACAATCACCAGAATGCTCGCCACCGCACGGAATTTATTATACCCCGGGAAGTTATCGATGAAGAAATCAGTGAAAGCCTCGAAATTGTGACCCCACGAAAGCAATATCGCAAGGATAGAGACCGCGAACAAAGCCCATTTCATCGGTGTGTTCACCGTGAACAATGCGAGAATGGCAAGCAGCAGTACGAACGCGCCGACGTATACCGGTCCGTTGGTCATCGGCTGGTTGCCGAAATATTGCGGGAACTGAGATAGAAACTGCAGTTCTTCAGGTGCAAGGCTGAGTTCATCTGCCTTTCCGGTGTCAGCCAGTGAGAGCAGGCTGCTCTCGCCAGCCACCGGTTTGATTGTGGCTCCCCCCTTGACATTTGGAATCAGCAGCGACATTGTCTCGTCGATGCCATAGCTCCAGGCGGTTATCGCGCTGCGGCTCATCCCTCCGGTCTCCGCTCCGGGAGGAGGCGTGAGATCCGTGGCACGACCTCTTACGGTCTCTTTGGAATATTCATAGGAGTTGTATAGGCTCGCGGAATTTGCTCCGACGGCAAGTATGCCGGCTGCAATGACACAGGCTGTTGCCATGCCCCATTGTCTGATTCTGTGCTCGCGTATCGCCGAACAAAGCCAAGCCACGACCATCGCGAAGATAACGAAAAGGAAGTAGTATGACATCTGCGGGTGATTGCTCTGCAGCTGTAGCGCGCCGAACAATGCCGCCAATGCAGCTCCTGGAAGATATTTTCCTCTGTAACACAGTGCTATGCCACCTATTGTCGGCGGTATGTATGCCAATGTCACAAATTTCCATATGTGCCCCGCCCCTATGATGATTATGAAGTAGGAGGAGAATCCCCAGGCGATCGATGCGAAAAGCGCATTATACCATTTGAATCTGAAGCACAGGCACATGATGAAGAACCCCGCCATCATGGCGAACAGCAGATTCGCCGGTGACGGAAGTCCGAGAGTGTATACATTCCATATCCAGCCAATCGCCTTTCCCGCCGGGTAGGATGGCGCGATCTGGAAATTCGGCATTCCTCCGAAGAGGGAATTGGTCCAGCGTGTGGTCTCACCTGTGGCTTCATGGAAGGCTTTCCCCTCCTGACCGTTGGCTATGCCCTGCTGTATGTCGTGCTGCTGGAGCACATTCCCTTCGATGTCGTCCGGACAGAAAAAAAGAAAGGCCGTTAGGGCAAGCAATGCCACGGCCAAAAGGGAATACAGGGTCTTGTCTGATAATTTCAGATTCATAAAAAACAATTTTAATGACTTTTTTATGCGATCACTTGGAGTCGGACTGAGGAGTCTGACCATCGACCTCAATGTGGATCTGTCGGTTCATGCTTTGCTCAAGAGAGATAAGCGTTTCGGTCTCCGTTACGCCCTGAATATGCTGGATACGGTCGTTGAGCAGCTCCATGAGATGCTGGTTGTCTTGAGCGTAAACCTTGATGAGCATGGAGTAGGGACCAGTGGTGAAGTGACATTCCACCACTTCGGGAATCTTGTCGAATTCCTTAACCACTTCGCGATACATCGAACCTTTCTCCAGTCGCACACCCACATAGGTGCATGTGTTGAATCCGAGAGATTTGGGATTTACGGTGTAACCGGACCCTGTGATTACTTTCATGTCGATAAGACGCTGTATGCGCTGGTGAATGGCCGCACGTGAAACGCCACACTGAACTGCCACATCTTTTGAAGGGATGCGGGCATTCTGCATAATGATGTTCAGAATCTTTTTGTCAAGATTATCTATTTTGTCCATGATTTCGATTAGATTTTAGCTGTTCGCTGTTAATATAAGCATACATCGGGTATGCATGGAATTGCTTTGTTTGGTTAAAATGTATATATTTTTATTAATATTATGCAAAATTATATATAAATTATTGAATTTACAAGAAAAATTGAGTTAAATTGTGACAATTTGACAGATTTTAACGCATTTTGCTATTATGTGTGTTTTGTCAACTTACAACGGTTTCGCGGTTTCGCGTTCTTGATTTGGCGTAAGATGCTGTTATCAAGGCTGTGGCGACCCCGATGACGGTTATGGGCAGAAGGGTCAGCAATATGTCGGTCGGGTCAAGATGTACCGGATATGCCGCTATTGTCAGTGTGCCTGGGTCTCCCTGCAACCGAATGAGACCGAAATGCTCCTGAAGGAGAGTCAGCGCCACTCCGAGACATATTCCCGATGCACCTCCTGCCATTGTGACGAAAATGCTTTCCCAGAAAAATATCGAGCCTATCCCGTTTCTGCTGAATCCGATGGCTCGCAAAGTGGAGATTGATCTGTCTTTTTCAATCACCAGCATCGACAAGGATGAAATGATGTTGAAAGACGCTATGACAAGAATGAAAAAAAGCAGAAGAAATGTGATCCATTTCTCGATTGTTATCATGCGGAAATTCATCTCCTGTTGCTGCATTCTGTCTTTGACAGTGAATGCGTCTCCGGTAAGCAGGGAAATCTTCCGGGTCAGTCCTGTCAGGTTTGCTTTCGGATCGATTGAAATCTCTATTGCCGATGCTTCAGTGTCATACTGCAGCAGGTCGCGGGCGAGGTCAATGTCAACTATAACATGGTTCTCATCGAATTCAGACTGGTCGGAACGGAAAACACCGGTTGTGAGAACCGAGTCTGTGAGGAATGAAGCGGCAGGATTCGACAGGTTTACTCTCCCCTCCCGTATCGGAGTGAAAAGTAGCACTTCCTCTCCCGGAGCCGCGGATATTCCGACGGCGGCACCGATTGAGAAAATGGCTTTCCGGAGCTGTTTCTCACCGGGACCGGACGGGCTGTATCTGTCAATTACAAGTGAGTCGAGGCTTGTTGTCTTGCGATAACGCGCCATGTCGACGCCTTTGAGAGTGACAGGCATCTCCTTCGAGCCGCAAATGGCAAGTGCATTGTCGGTCAGAGTGGGGGTTGCGATTCTTATCCCCTCAGTGGCGGCAATTGCCTCAGCTATGGAATCAGCGTTTTCAAATACCTTCCCTTTTGCCGGAGTGACCATTATGTCGGGTGACAAAGAATCAAGCCGCCCGGCTATCACGTCCTTGAAACCGTTGAAAACCGAAAGGACACAGATGATTGCTGCGGTAGCGATTGCCATGCCGCAGATCGACACCATGGATATGGCGCCTACCGCACTGTGTGATTTTTTCGACAGAAGATAGCGCCATGCTATCCATGCCGAGGGCTTTCTTCTCATTTCTTGTCTGATGCCAGAAGTCTGTCGATGTTGTCGATATAATCCAGCGAATCGTCAAGATAGAACTGCAGGTCCGGGCATTTTCGCAACACAGACTTAACAGCCTGAGCAAGTTCGTAGCGCACGGTTTTTGACTGCTTCTTGATGTTGTCGAGGATTTCGTTGGATTTTTCCGGCGGGAAAATGCTGAGGTATGCTTTTGCGATACTGAGATCCGGTGATACGCGCACCGCGCTCACGGATACGAGGATGTTTCCCATCGCGGCTGTCTGGCGACGGAAAATCTCGCTAAGTTCCTTCTGTATCAGTCGGGATATCTTTGCTTGTCGTTTGCCTTCCATAATAAAACTATATTGGGTTTATTTAGTAAAACGCGGAGAGAGAGGAAATCGTTTATTTTTTGCGGATAAGGGTGAGTCCGTCGCGCAGCGGCAGAATAACCGATTCGATATCCGTGCGGCTGCGGATCATATCGTTGAATTCACGGATGCCTCTGGTCTGCGGGTCTTTCTCTTTTGCCGGATCTACCACATGTCCGTCCCACAAAGTGTTGTCGGCGATTATGAAGCCCCCTTTCCGCAACAGGGGGAGGCATAGGTCGAAATCACGGGAATAGCGTCGTTTGTCGGCATCGATGAAGATGAGGTCAAATGTGGCGGGATTCCACTTCTTAACGACATCTTCTGCTGCTCCTATATGAAGTGTCACTCTCTCTCCGCATTCGGACGAGGAGAGGTTCCGGCGTATGAAATCTTCGAGTTCGTCGTCGATTTCTATTGTGTCGAGGGTGGCTTCCCCTTTAAGAGCCTCTGCGATGCACAATGCCGAGAATCCGGAGAATGTGCCCAGTTCGAGCACCCGTTCGGGGCGTATCATCTCCACAATCATCTTCAGCAGCCTTCCTTGCAGCAGCCCCGAGCACATGCGTCCGTTCAGGAGGCGGAGGTTGGTCTGCCGCTCGATGCGTGAGAGGTATTCCGGCTGGGGCGAGATGTGGTCTTCCACATATTTTGTCAGCTCGTGGTTCATGTCGTCTTGCATTCTATGGTGTCCAGAAGGAAACCGATTGCCATTTCATATCCTTTGCGGCCGCAGCCGGTAATGACGCAACCGGCAGCGCGTGCGGTCACGGATGTGGCGCGGAAATCCTCGCGTGCGTGGATGTTTGAAATGTGCACCTCCGCAACCGGGGTGTCGGAGTCTTCCACGGCATCCGCTATCGCGAAAGAATAATGCGCGTATGCTCCCGGATTGAGGACTATGCCCGCAACCGCCGGGTCTGCGTTCTCCCGTTGTATCATGTCAATGATCTCACCTTCCGAGTTTGACTGGAAGAAGCGGATTTCCGTTTCCGGAAATTTTTTTCTTATACCTGTCAGAGTCTCCTCGAAAGTCTCGTGTCCGTATATTTCCGGATTCCTTTTGCCGAGCATGTTGAGGTTCGGACCGTTTATTATAGATATTGTCATTGCTTGTCGGAGTTAAACTGTTTTGGGTTTTCGGATATTTTTCCGGAATGCCGGGAATTGCGGGTACGAAAAAAGAGCAGCAGGAAACCTAAGTTTACGCTGCTGCTCTTCCTCTCTCCTCAGCGGTGCGGACGGGACTCGAACCCGCGACCCCATGCGTGACAGGCATGTATTCTAACCAGCTGAACTACCGCACCAATTGAGTATTTTAAGCATCTCGGGGTTGTTGTTTCCCGTTTGCGAGTGCAAAGTTACAACCATTTTTTTATTCCACCAAATTTTTTGACAACTTTTTTTAAAATATTTTTTGTCTGAATTGTCTTTTTCTTGGTTTTTAAACGGATAAAACACATATTCACTGCCATTTATCTTAATTTGCGGGAAAGAAAAATTTTATGATAATTTTTTAGTTTATGAGTGGATCTGATAGAAAGACGGAGTTGCGGGTTGCGGTACTGATGGCGATTGCCGGATGTATTCTTCTCGGATGCGGGTTTATGTTTCCGCCCAAAGGGGAGATTCATTCCTCGGTGCTTGTGGCATTCGGGGAGATTCTGACCTTTGCGGGCGCATTGTTCGGTATCGATTATCATTACAGGCGGGAAGGGAGGTGAGAATATGGAGAAACGTAAGATTACGGATGCGATTGTGATTCATTGCTCGGCAACGCCGGAGGGGCGGGAGCATAATGTGGCGGATTTGCGTGCGTGGCATCTTGCCAGAGGATTCTCGGACGTGGGTTATCATTATGTTGTCAGGCTTGACGGCACGGTGGAAGCCGGACGCGGAGAGGAGTATGTGGGTGCGCATTGTGTGGAATCCGGCATGAACCGCAGGTCGATAGGAGTCTGCTATGTCGGAGGGATGGATAGGGGCATGAAGTCTCCCAAGGATACAAGGACGGAGGCGCAGCGGCGTTCGCTTCTTGAACTTGTCCGGCGGTTGCAGAAAAAGTATGGCATTCCTGACGGGCGGGTATTCGGGCATCGGGATTTCGCAAAGAAAGCATGTCCGTCATTCGATGTGAGGACGATGTTTTCTGTGGTTCTTGCAGCTTTGATGATTATGAGCGTGTCATGTACCCGCAAGATTTATATTCCTGTGGAGAATGTGGCTGTGCGTAGTGATACGGTCTATGTGTCGAAGAATGCGGTTGCAAGGGAGGTCGACAGGGACACTGTCATTGTCCGGGAACGCGGAGATACGGTAACGGCGGAGGTTGTGAGATGGCGATGGCGCGAGCGTGTCGTGTCAGATACTGTCGCCAAGGTGGTGCGGGATTCAGTGTTTGTCAGGGAAACGGTTCCTGCGCCGGACGGAAGCCGTAGCCGTGATCTATGGAGTCTGGCAGGGCGGATGCTGGTCGCGTGCGGGGTTGTCGCGATTGCTGTTGTGGTGGCGGGGCTATGGATAAAAAGAAAAGTCGGCAGATAAACTGTCGACTTTCCTTTTTTATCAGTCGGGGTGACAAGATTCGAACTTGCGACCTCACGCCCCCCAGACGCGTACTCTAAACCTACTGAGCTACACCCCGAAAGATTTGAGCTGTCACCTTGGATTGTTGTCTCCTTGGCTTAAGCGAGTGCAAAGTTATAACGAATTTTTGATTCATCCAAATTTTTTTGGAGAAATATTTCAATAAGATTCTGCAGGCGACGGGAAATCTCCTGATTTCACATCATCGATATATCGCTGCACGGCATCTGTCATGACTCCTGCCACATCGGCGTATCTGCGGAGGAATCTTGGCGAGAATCCCTGATTGATGCCCAGCATGTCGTGCATTACGAGCACCTGGCCGTCAACGCCGCCTCCGGCTCCGATGCCGATTACCGGAATTGTGATCTCTTTTGCCACACGCGCCGCGAGTTCGGCGGGAACTTTCTCAATAACCACTCCGAAACACCCTATCTCGTCAAGCATCTTTGCGTCTTCAATCAGTTTTGCCGCCTCCTCTTCCTGACGTGCGCGGACGCTGTATGTTCCGAATTTGTTGATGCTCTGCGGTGTAAGTCCGAGGTGTCCCATCACCGGGATTCCCGCGCTGAGAATGCGTTCGATGGACTCTCGGATCTCCGAGCCGCCTTCCATCTTCACAGCCTCCGCATGGCTCTCTTTCATTATGCGGATTGCCGAAGCGAGGGCTTCTTTGGAATTACCCTGATATGTGCCGAAGGGAAGGTCTACGACCACGAGGGCGCGGGAGGTGCCTTTCATTACGGATTTTGCATGGTATATCATCTGATCAAGGGTAATCGGAAGGGTGGTGATATTGCCTGCCATTACATTAGAGGCGGAATCTCCGACGAGTATTACGTCGATGCCGGCTGCATCGATGATTTTGGCGGATGAGTAATCGTAGGCGGTGAGCATTGATATTTTTTCACCGCGCTGTTTCATCTCGACAAGGCGACGTGTTGTCACTTTGCGTGTGTTGTCGGTAGTGTTTGTTGACATTGTTCTGTTGGTGTTTTGTTTTGATTAGGCGGCAAAGTTAAATAAAAATTCCCGAACGATATGTGTGTGTCGTTAAAATTTACTTTTGCGGTTTACCGGCACACGTGATGCGGAGTTGCGTTTGTATTGTTACAAAAGTGCCGGAAAGATATCAGAGTCGGCGGCGATTTTTGGGAATTAAACAAATTTTAGTAAATTTGCAAAATAAACATCAGGAATTATGTGTATGTTTGCGATAGGTTTCGTCTTGAGTCAATGGGTGTGAGGCTGGTTCGTGAGAGGATGTCAGACAAGATGGGTGAGCGAAGACGGAAAGCATGTTAAATATACTCTAACCTTAAATTTATTCTGCGTAAACAAAAAAAACTAAAACCTTTATTGCATATTACTATGGCTTATTGGATACAGAACTATGTCTTGGCTTTGGCGCTGTCGGTGCTTATCACAGGGTTGATAATCCCTAAAATTCTTCTGATCGCTTTTCGCAAGAAACTGTTCGATACGGTTGATGAACGCAAGATACATCGCGGAATCGTGCCGCGTCTCGGAGGAGTGGCGTTTCTGCCGGCGTTGATATTCTCGTTCTGTCTCGTCGCGGGATTCAATCTTCATTTTCATTATGCGGAGATAATTCCTCTGACGGGTGTCGTGACAGTGCCGCTTTTTTTTCTTGTATGCGGCGCGATGCTCATTTATCTCGTGGGGATGGCAGATGACCTTATAGGTGTGAGATACAGAGGCAAGTTTCTTTTGCAGATAATAGCCGCCATACTTATAATGGCTTCGGGAATGTGGGTTTCCGATCTGTATGGATTTCTTTGGCTCAGGTCGATTCCGGCTTGGATCGGATGGATAATTACAGGCTTCTGTATAATATATGTCGTAAATGCCGTTAATCTAATAGATGGAATAGACGGACTCGCGTCCGGTCTGAGTGCCGTGGCCCTTGGATGGTATTCATATGTTTTCTGTGTTTATGAGGAATACGCATGGATGGTTATCTCAGGAGCTACGCTCGGAACCCTGATACCCTTTTTCTATTACAATGTCTTCGGCAATCCAGAGAAACAGAAAAAGATATTCATGGGCGACACCGGTTCTCTGACAATAGGTATTATGCTCGCTTTCCTTACGATTGCGGTGTTCAATATTCCGGAAGATGCAGTGTCATTGGGGAGCAATATCTTCATAATGGCGGTGTCTCCGCTGATATTGCCCTGCTTTGATGTCGCCAGAGTGTTTTTACATAGAGTGAGACACGGACGCAATCCGTTTCTTCCGGACAAATGTCATATCCATCATAAATTTCTGGCATTGGGGTTACTCCAGTGGCAGGCGTTGGTCTCAATAGTGGCTTTTGACATGTTGTTTGTTATTATCAACGTATTGATGAGCCGCGTGATGCAGCCGACATTGATAATATTAGGAGATGTGTTGCTATGGGTTGCGCTCAATGTTTTGCTCACAAGGATTATAAGAGCAAGGGAGCGCCGTCTGGGCAAAGTTTTATATGATTAACTTTTAATATATGAAGAGATTCCGTCTCGTGATGCGAGGCTTTATAACCGGGATTGTGGCGTTGGTGCTCACCGGGTGCAAGGTGCCGAAAGATGTGGCATATTTCCAGGATGTTGATTCATCCGTAATTCTGCAGACCGCGCAGAATGCGCCGATAACGGTGAAGCCGGGCGACAAGCTGTCGATAATAGTGAAATCCAAGGATCCGCAGCTGTCGGCTCTGTTCAATCTTCCGGTCTATTCCTCGAGAGTCGGGCAGGGAGGAAGCACGAACGGGACGGGCGCCGAGTTGCGCACATATACCGGAGGTCAGTCGGAAAGCGTGGCGTCGTATACGGTCTCGCCCTCCGGAGAGATCGATTTCCCTGTGCTTGGCGATATCAAGGTTTCCGGCATGACCCGGTCGGAACTTTCGGGATATATAAAAGGAGAGCTGATGGGGCGGGAGCTTGTGAAAGACCCCACGGTTATTGTCGATTTCCTGAGCACCGGCATAAGCATCATCGGGGAGGTCAACAAGCCCGGACGATATGACCTCAACCGCGATAATATCAATATCATAGAGGCTCTTGCGCTTGCCGGCGACCTGACGGTGGACGGTCAGCGCAAGAATGTGAAGGTCGTGCGCATCGAAGACGGCAACGTCAATACCTATGTGCTTGATCTTACGGATGCCGCGTCGCTTGTGAAGAATCCGGCGTTCTATCTCAGCCAGAACGATGTGATATATGTGGAACCCAATTCACAGAAAAAACGTGCGAGCACAGTCAACGGCAACAACGCTCTCAGTGTAGGTTTCTGGGTGTCGGTGGCATCGTTACTGACCTCGGTCGTGACCACTCTGGCGGTTTTTATCAATAAGTAAGCAACAAACAAGAATCGAGATGTCTGATAATATAAACGTTACGCAAGAGTCGGAAGCGGCAGAGGAGTTTTCTCTTAAAGACTTTCTGGCGCGTTGTCTTTCGAAATGGCGTTGGTTTGCGGTTTCAATAGTGCTTTTCTGTTGTCTGGGCGTGCTTTACGTGCTTCGCCAGCAGCCTGTATATTCCCGCAGTATGGAGCTTCTGATCAAGGATCAGGACGGAGGCGGAGGTGTGGCTGATATCAGCAACGCCTTCTCGTCGCTGGGACTGGTTTCCTCGAATACCAATGTGAACAACGAACTGATATCGCTTTCATCGCCAGCCGTGATGTATGAGGTCGTCAAGAATCTCGGACTTGACGTGAACTACAGCACTCCGGGCAGATTCCATGAGAAGACACTTTACGGCAGCAATCTGCCGGTCAATGTCAAATTCCATGATCTTGAGGAACAGCAGTGTGCCGGATTCAGGATTGAACTCGGGAAGGACGGAAATGTAGTGTTGAGTAAGTTTCATCTTGAGACACCCGACGGCGATGAAGAGATCGAGAAAGAGGTCAAGGCGAAGATAGGTGCCGGACCGATAGAGACACCCGTGGGGAAAGTATCCATAACCGCCAACGGAAATTACACTGCGCCAAAGGGGAAGAAAAACAAGCCTGTCACCGAGATTATCGTGGAGCGCGACGGGATGCAGAGCACCGTGGAAACCTACAGCGGACTCGTCAAGGCTGACCTTGCCGACAAGGATGCGGATGTGATAGACCTCAGCATGAAAGATGTGTCGACACAGCGCGCGGTGGATGTGCTTAACGAGATTGTGGCGGTATACAATGACAACTGGGTTTATGACAAAAACCGGGTTGCCGTTGCCACTTCAAGCTTCATAGACGACCGTCTGAGGCTGATTGAAAGGGAACTCGGCAATGTAGATAATGAGATTTTCGATTTTAAACGTGACCATCGTGTGCCGAATCTTGAGGAGGCTGCAAAGACACAGATGAAACAGTCTGTTGAGATGTCAAACAAGATGCTTGAGGTGACCAACCAAATGTCGATGTCTATTTATTTGCGCGATTATTTGAACAATCCTGGCAATGCGAAGAGCGTGATACCTGTAAATACGGGTATTGGCTCACCCACTCTCGAAGCCCAGATAAGCAATTATAACAATCTCTTGTTGACACGCAACACTCTGGCTGCAAGTTCTTCTGACACCAACCCTCTTGTTGTGGATTATGACGGTCAGATCAAAGGTCTTCGGGAGGCTATCGTGAATGCTATCAATGGTCAGATTGTGGCACTGAATAAGAGTCTAAGGAATATGGAAGGGGCAAAAGGCGCAGCAGAAAGCCAGCTTGCCTCGGGATCGACACAGGCGAAGTATCTACTTAGTGTGGAGCGTCAGCAGAAAGTGAAGGAATCACTTTATCTCTATCTCCTTCAGAAGCGAGAAGAGAATGAGCTTACCCAAAAGTTTACCGCCGATAACACTCGCATAATCACGCCTCCTACCGGTTCGCTTCAGCCTGTGGCTCCAAAAGTCAAGTTCATCCTTGCGATCTGCATGTTTTTCGGGTTGTGCGTGCCCGGAGTGGCGATTTATATAATATCGGCAACCGATACCAAAGTCCGCAGCCGCAAAGACCTTGACCGTATGTCTGCGCCGTTCGCCGGCGAGATACCTTTTGTTGGCAAGAAATCGATCAAAGACCGGATGGCTCGTCTCTTGCCCGCCAAGAAGAACAGCAAGGAGCTTGAGCGTGTGGTCGTGGCGGTCAAAGAGGGAAGCCGTGACGCTGTCAGCGAATCGTTCAGGATTGTGAGAGGCAACATAGACTTCATGATCCGTGGCAAAGAAGGGGGCAATGTCATAATGATCACCTCATTCAACCCCGGCAGCGGCAAATCGTTTATCTCCTTCAACCTTTCCGCCTCGTTCGCGCTGAAAGGGAAGAAAGTGCTCGTTGTCGACGGCGATCTCCGTCATGGTTCCGCATCACAGTTTGTCGACATGCCCTCGAAAGGTCTTTCAAACTATCTGACCGGTAACACAGACAACTGGCAAAGTCTCGTCGTGCCGGTTGCCGGTCAGAATGGGATGTCGGTCATGCCTATCGGTCATCGCCCTCCCAATCCGTCGGAGCTCCTTGATAACGGCAGGATAGGTCAGTTCCTTGATGAGGCGAGAAAAGAATATGACTACATATTTGTGGATTGTCCGCCGACAGATGTTGTGGTAGACACGCAGATTGTGGAAAAATATGTGGACCGTACCATATTCGTTGTGCGTGCCGGACTCCTTGACCGCAAGGCACTTGAAGAAATAGACGCAATCTACAGGAACAAACGCTTCAAGCAGATGAGCATAGTGCTCAACGGCACGGAGGCGGCATCGCGTAAATCATATGGCGCGTATGGCTATTACGGTTAAGCAGTTTTGAGATTATGTGGCTATTCAGATCAACGGAAAAATTGATAGATTCAGGGTTGTTCGGCGGTTTCACCGACTGGCATTCCCATATACTCCCCGGAGTAGACGATGGCATAAATACGCTTGCGGAGTCGCTTGAGGTGCTGAAAAGATACGAGGAGATCGGTGTCGTAAAAGTGTGGCTGACTCCGCATGTGATGGAAGATTTCCCCAATACACCCGAAGGATTGCGCGAAACCTTCGATATTCTCCGTAATGCATATTCCGGAAATATTGAACTTCGTCTCGCTTCCGAAAACATGCTCGATTCGTTGTTTGAAGAGCGTCTGGAGCGGAATGAATTCCTCCCGATAGGTGATTCGGGCAATCACCTCCTTGTGGAGACAAGCTATATGAACCCCCCGCTCGGCATGGACGACATGATAGAGGGTGTGCTCGCACTCGGTTATGTTCCCGTGCTTGCCCATCCGGAGCGTTACCGCTATATGGATGAGAGCGATTACCGCAAATGGAAAGAGCGCGGCGTGTTGTTTCAGACCAACTTCATCTCTCTTGTAGGGGGCTACGGAGAGTCGGCACGCAAGAAATGCGAATGGTTGCTGAAGGAAGGTATGATAGATGTGTGTGGCAGCGACATTCACCGCCTTTCCTTCTTTGATCATTGCGTGGAGCAGCGCCCGAAGAAATCAAGTTCGCTGGAACAGCTTATCAAAGTGGCAAAGAATCCGGGAATATAAAGAACGTACTATAAAGATGTAGCTATGCAAGCAATAATATTAGCCGCCGGAATGGGGCGTAGGCTTGGTGATCTGACAGCGAATAATACAAAATGTATGATTTCTGTCAATAATGAGAAACTCATTGACAGGATGATGGATCATCTCTTAAGTCTGTCATTGTCACGTATCATTATAGTCATAGGCTATGAAGGTGACAAACTTAAGAACTATTTGAAGTCTCGATATCCCGGCGAGAATATTATGTTTGTTGAGAATAGCAAATATGATAAGACCAACAATATTTATTCATTATGGCTTACCAGGTCATTATTTCAAGAGGATGATACGCTGCTTCTTGAGTCGGATATCATATTTGAGAATGAACTGTTGGATGAATTATTGTCATATCCTTATCCCGATTGTGCATTAGTCTCCAAATATGAGAGATGGATGGATGGAACAATGGTGAAGATAGATGGCGACAATAATATTGTTAATTTTATAAATAAAAAGGCTTTCTGCTATTCAGATATAGACAATTACTATAAGACAGTAAATATATACAAGCTGTCTCGTTCGTTTATTAATTCCCAATATATTCCCTTTCTTGAGGCATATATAAAGTCGATAGGCGAAAATGAATATTATGAGCAGGTGCTCAGCCTTCTTGTATTGGTGGGTAATATCCGTATAAAAGGTGTTCCTGTAGATGCCAACGGTTGGTACGAGATCGATGACATTCAGGATTTGCATATTGCCGAGACTATGTTTGCAGATCCGGAATGCCGTTTATATAACCTTAACCATTCATATGGGGGATATTGGAGATATCAATGCCTGCTCGATTTCTGTTATCTCGTGAATCCTTATTTTCCTCCGGAAAGGATGGTTGACGAGATCGGATCAAACTTCGGAACATTGCTCCGTCAGTATCCCTCCGGCATGGGTGTTAATTCTATGCTGGCTTCGAAATATTTCAATGTAAAAAGCGATTATATTGCAGTTGGGAATGGTGCTGCAGAACTGATTAAGGTGCTTGTTGAGAATCTAAGAGGTAAGATAGGCGTGATATATCCGACGTTTGAAGAATATCCTAATCGTATAGATAAAGAAAAGCTGGTGATTTATGAAACAAGCTATCCTGATTTCCGATATACATCAGATGATATAATCTCTTATTTTTCTGAACATGAGGTTGATAATTTGATAGTGATCAACCCGGATAATCCTTCCGGAAACATACTTAGCTGGCAAGAATTAAACAAATTGGCAGGATGGTCGGGAGAGCGAGGCATCAAACTCGTGATAGACGAGTCTTTTGTTGATTTTTCAACAGTAGATAAAAATATGTCTCTTATCAAGAATGATATCCTTGAGAAGTATCCTTGTCTGTATGTAGTGAAATCCATATCGAAGAGCTATGGAGTGCCTGGTTTGAGGTTGGGTGTTATTGCATCTTCCGATAGGTCAATGATCTCAAATATACGCAAGGAGGTTTCTATTTGGAATATAAATTCGTTTGCAGAATATTATATGCAGATATTCGGAAAGTATGAAGATTCTTACAGGTTGGCGTGTGACAAATTCAAAGAAGAACGGGATCGTTTTGAGAATATCCTTAAACTTGTTCCTTATCTTAGGGTTTTGCCATCGCAGGCTAATTATTTCCTGTGTGAGGTGACAGATCGGTTTACGGCACATGAACTCGCTGTTCTGCTTCTCAAGGATCATAATATTCTCATTAAGGATTGTAGCGGTAAGCGCGGCTTCCCACATGATAAGGAATTTATAAGGATAGCAGTTAGGGATAAACGTGATAACAAAGCATTGGTGACTGCATTGTTATCATATCTTTAGGTGTAAGAAACTGTTTAAATTTAATTCGAAATTTTTTATATAGTGAATCTTGTGGCTTCCTTGAGGCCTTTTATGGTTGTTTTCACCGAGTCTCATCGGTCACATAGCCCGCTATGCTCCCTCTTCGACTCGTAAAAACACCTCATAAAATCCTCTCAATGAACCTCACAATTAAATTTAAACAGTTTCTAAGAGAGGGGAATATTGGGTTTGCACAGCCTTTGTTAACCATTCTTTTCTGCATGGTCAAGATCTGTAAAAATGCATTAAAGTGATCATGGTTGTTCTGAGTGTGCATAATATAAAGTATACTGCCCATCCATAGAATATATAAATTGAGAAACCGATTCTCAGCCAATAATCTACTATTATTATCCAAGAGAACAGGACTATGATGTTCGGGAAAAGAGTGAGCTGAATCAGCAGATATTTAAATATGTTCTGTGGGTTCTTGGCATGACTTGTTTTTTCTTCTTTAGCCATTTGGAATTGGAATGAAGTTATGTTCCTCAGTAGCATTTCGCAAGAAATAACCATTATGGAGAATAGTGAGAGGAGCATTATGTCATCTGGCTTCACAATCTGTATAAAGGTAAGCCATATTGCGATATTCATCAGGGGGTGATCAATAAGGTGTGCCATAAAATCCATCTGAGTTCCATATCGTGAGAAATTTTTTGTGTATCTCGCTACCTGTCCGTCACTGTTATCCATTGTATACCACATTATCCAGCATAAGTATCCCAATATCTTGCATGGCAGGGATGGAATTGCGAATAATATGCTTCCGATAATCCCGAACGCGATCATCAGCATAGTGATATTATTGGGGGTGACATTATGTTTTATGAACCATACGGAAAAGATCCGACCAAGATCTCCACATGGGAAATTATCTGCTAAAATATTGTCCGTGAATTTTGGCTTGCCGTATTGAAGCTTCATTAACTTCTTGATTTCTTTCGAGTTCATGATTTTGAAGAAAAAAGTTTTTTTGCGAATTTTATCAGTTCAAGTGCATTTTGGTCTTTTAAAAAAATCAAACTGCTTATATATATTATAGAACATGTTGCGATAGATAAGGCTAATTGTAATTGATAACCGAATCTTAACATCCCAATTCCGTAGATTACAGGAATGAAAAGTAATGACAGGCCGAAATATCTAAGGCATGTCAGATTGAATAAGCCTACTTTGATCTTAATGTTTCTATATATATATATAAGGCATATGCACACAAATATGATTTCGCTTATCAACGTGCACGATATGGAGACCGCAGGTGTGAGATTCCCTATAAAGATTACATTCAGAATTATGTTGACGGCTCCGCACAGCAGGTTGAAAAGCACAAGAATCTTTTCTTTGCCGTGAAGAAATATAATCTGGTTGTAAAGAATCGCATCTATCCCCAATACAATTATCCTTAATGCAAAAATCCTCATCGGAGCTACTGCCGGAAGGTATTCGTCTCCTCCGAAAAGAAGAATTATCGGACGGGCAAGCATGAACAGACCGATACTTACAGGTATCATCAGCGACAAGGTAAGTTTCATTATACGTTTTACTGTCTGCTGATACATGTCAGGATTTTCGTTGAGATAAAGAGAAAGACGGGGCAATGTCGCGAAAACAATCGAAAGAATTACAAGCTTGCACAGCTCTACAATTTTTTGACCCAAGGAGAAATAAGCCACATTCTCAGTGCCGGTGTAATACCCGAGCAGAGTGCGGTCGAATACTGTATATAAATATCCGGTATTGTTCAACACAAGGATTGTCAGAAGAGGAATTATATATTTGCACGGGTGTATGCCGGAGAAGAGGTCACGCCAGCTTATGCTTATTTTTTTTCTTGAATAAATATAACTTACAAGATAATTAAGCACAGCAACCGCCACTGTTATCATTACGTATATATATTCATCGGATTCATTCCTGACCAGTGTGAAGATGAAAATAAAGCTTATGAGGCGAATCAAGACTGTTTTGACAGTTATGAATTTAAACTCCTCCATTGCCTCATTATACCATTCTACATAGATTATCTGAGAAACAAGATTGCCGCAGAGTATATATGAGATTCGTTTAAGTTCCGGATCGTGGATAAAAAATAAGATGAAGAGAATATATAATGCAAGGAACAGCAGGTTTGTTATCAATCCTATGCAGAAGAGATTTTTGTAAGTGTCAGTAACGACTTTCCGGTTGTTTCTGTGCGCGCTGATTTCCCTGAGTCCATAATTATATATTCCGGACATGCCCAGCATGCCGAAGTAACCGAATAAAACGGTAGCGTAATCTATGTTTCCCATATTATGAGCACCCAGAACGCGGTATACATAGGGAGTTATAATAAAAGGCAAAAGCACGTTGAAGAGATTCAACACGCCTTTTGCCATGATATTATGTGCTATAGACTTTGCCAACTCAGTGGAAATTAGTTCGAGAAATTTCGGATATTTTGTTTCCGAAGCCTGGAGAATAAATATAGTAAAAAGAATATGAAGACTTGCGGAACAAGACCCATAAACGTGAGCATGTTGTCGAAGATATTCAATACTACAATGATATCAACAGAGACTATCATGGGAAAATAATAGTTTGAACTTTTTTTTATAATTTTAATGTTTATCGTTATAAATATCAGCAGGAAAATGAATAATAGCCACAAACCGATCCATCCCAGATAGTTGTATGCCCTGCCGTATATTGATGCTACTGTAAATGAGGAGCTGATCAGTATGGCTCTGTTTGCAAAGTTTGATTCGTCCTGTTCTCCTGCAATCCGTTTTGAGATTATCTCTGGAGTACATTCATAAATTACAAAATTTTGTGCGTCTTCTGAATCTGACTGAGACCAGTTTGAGTTGGTAATGGTGTTTTGTGTGTTTGCGAGCGGGCTGGCAATGTATATATATGACCATAGAAATTCCGGAGGTATATGGGTTTCCGTGAATGTGTCAGATGGTTTGGCAACCTGAGCGAATTTTTCCATGCCTGATTTCCCGAATCTGATATTTCCTGCCAATCCGAACAGGAAAAGTAAGGCAATCAGTGATATCATGCATTTTAGCAAAAGCCTGATCGGTCTTTTTGATGTGACTAAAGACAATATCAATATTCCGATTATATTTGCTATGATTCCTCCTCTGTTAAACATTAAAATAAATGGGACAAATGTGGAAACACATATGACCAAAAATTTGAACTTGTCCTTTTTTACAGATGTTGATTTTAAGCAATATGTAGCATATGTGCACAATGCTGATATCCCGTTCACTATTATTACATGAATAAAAGGCAATCCGAATTCCGAGTATTCGATTGTAACATTTCCTGTTGCATAACCAATCAATGGAACCGTTCCTGCGACGGCTGCCTCAATTAAGAATAGTAAATAAAATATCACAAGCCAAATTACCAATGGTTTGTGTTTGGGATTCTTAAGTGGCCTGAATGAGATTGTATGTTTTTTTAATGTCGCTACACCTATGCAAATGGATACAATTGAGGTAAATATTACAAAGAACGTAAGTTCTTCAGATAAAGGCGGGAACAGGCGGCTCCAACCTAAATTATACAGCAACCATACAAAAAGCCATGTTACACCGTTGAGGATAAATGGATTTGCGAAATAAAGATGATATTTGGTTACGTTGTTCACTCCTATAGCCTTGTTCCAGATGTTGGTGTGTATTATAATATATTATGATCCTTAATAATAAACCATTAAAATCTCATTTTATTATTTACTGTAAATGGTTTTTTCCAGATTGTCGATACATTTTTCGATTTTGTGAAGTTTTAGTTGTGTCAGATACTCAGACTTACATTCTTTGGAATTCGGCATTTTGGTTATGCCCTGCATTAAAAATCTACAAACTTCATATTAAACCTGACATAGTGACACGGATTTCGGTTTTCGATATATGCAATGTGTAAGCAGTATGTTTCAGAAAATTTTTCCGCTTATAATGAAGATTGCAGTTTTTGCGATAATCTTCACATCAAGCCATAAAGTGCGGTTTTCCAAATAGTCAAGATCCATTTCAAGCCGAATGAGCATCTTCTCCATTGTATCGGTATAACCATTATACAATGTGGCGTTAGAGAACAATCCGGGACGTGTGGAAAACAATCGGTTGTAATCAGCATTTACTGCTATAATCTTATCTATAAAGTAACGGCGTTCTGGCCGATAGCCTACAAAACTCATGTCGCCTTTCAACACATTCCAAAGCTGCGGGAATTCATCAAGATGATGTCCTCTGATGAAGCGTCCTATATTGGTCTGTCGATTGTCATCATCGCTACACAAAGTCGGACCTTCTTCTTTTTCAGCATCTACCCGCATAGATCTGAATTTATATAGTATAAAAGGGATACCCCCTTTCCCGATTCTTTCTTGACTAAAAATAGGTGTCTGTTTATCTTCTGCCCATATCAGGAATGCAATTATAATACATGGACCGCTGAATATAATTATTGCTGCCAATGCAAAGATTATATCCAATGTGCGCTTTACAGCCAGCGAGGCTGTTTGAGAACGATTCCGCCTCTGGTTCATTTCTTAAATCGATTTGTGTCTTAATTTATATTTCAACATGTTAACTGCTTTCGGAAAAAGTCGTCTTACTATATAAAAACGGGAAACTTTAAAACCGTTATTATTAAATGCTCTAAGAATGTTTTGATTCCCTTTGATTATATTATGTATTGACCGTGTGCTTTCTCCGCCCATACGCATCTTTACAAAAGTTTTAGGTATATATCTGTTGGAGATTCCTTCTTTTTCAAGAAAACGCAACATCAACTCAAAATCGGCAGATACATCATATGTCGTGTCAAACTTTCCGAATTTATCATAACACTCTTTTTTAACATAAAATGTGGGGTGTGCCGGATGCCATCCTCGAAAAAATCCCCCTCTCTTGAATTGTGAGCCTCGCCATATCCTGACTATTTTTGAAGAATCAGCATAATTGACAAAAACCAAATCCCCATACACTGCATCTACATCGCGGATGTTGTCAGCTATCGTTTTTAAAACATCTGAATCGCAAAAAAAATCATCGCTGTTTAGTATTCCGATAATATCCCCGGTTGCCATTCTTAGTCCTTTGTTCATGGCATCGTATATGCCGTTATCTCTCTCGCTTATGTATTTCAGCCGTCCGAGATATCTGTTTTCAGCCTGACGTACAATCTGGATGGTATTGTCTGTAGATCCTCCGTCAATGATGATATGTTCAAAATCGGTATGAGTCTGCAACAAAACACTTTCTATCGTGTTTTTAATCGTTGCCCCGCTATTGAATGAGGTTGTAATTATTGAAATTTTCATCGATGAAGGTTAAGTCTTTTAAATAAATGCCAGAGAAGTATCATTCTATAGCTAATCTTTTTATGTAACGTAAAACTTCCCTTGAATGTTATAGAGGTTGTTGAATTATGTCGTCTGAATTTTATACCCTTAAATGGAACAAACTTGACATTGTGTTTTATTTCACATATTGAGCCTATCCAGATATCGTGCCACACAGGTAGATTGGGTGGAATAGGCAGAGCAAAATTGAGAATTTCTCTGTGAAAAGCCATCGTGCAACCCAAATATCCATTTCTTAACCAGTTGTGAAAAAAACCTGACTTGCATTTGCGGGATTTAAAGAATGAATACTCCGGTCGAAGATTGCTGTCGGTTATGATTGCATCGTGAACAACACAACAATTGTTTTTTAACGCTTTCATGCAAACCTCTACTTTGCCAGATATCCAGACATCGTCCTGATCTGACAGAAAAATATAGTCACCTTTGGAATGTCGCAAGGCATTCTCAAAATTCCCGTTTACACCGTGATTTGAGCTATTGTGAAATAGTTTTATTCGTTTATCTTGAAAAGACTCGATTATTTCGCATGTTCGGTCAATTGATCCGTCATCCGAAATAATTAGTTCATCTTCATCGCTAATTTCAGACAATATGGATGAAATCTGGTCTTTTATATACTTTTCGCCGTTATAGGTAGCCATGCAGACGGAAATCATAATTTTTTAATATAAGGTTTGAAATTAGTAAAAAATATTGATAATGGTCTGAGAGACTTTGCGGACAAGCAGAGACTTACAGCTCTTTTCAAGACAACAGCGGCAATCATCGGTTTCCCGAAAGCCTTCAATGGCGAATATCCCGACAAAGAGCGACAGAAAAGTCCGAAGCGAGTCAATTTCGTTTCAGTTGAATCCGAGATGTTGCTGAAATTCTGAATACAAGTCATGTCCGTTAGCCATGCTTCCGGATATTTTGAAGCGAATCTTTCGACAAACTGGAAATCGGAAAAGTCGAGGAAGACATTTTCATTATATCCTCCGCAGCTTATGAAGCTGTCGGTAGTAACCAGAATGCCGCTGTTTATCACCGCGTATTCCTTTAGCTCTATTTTACCCGAAACAGGCTTTCGCGTAGAAGGTCTGGGGAAATAAAACCTGCTTTTTACGGGCGAGATATATCTGCCGTCGGGAATCTTGACTGAGGGGATAAGCAACCGCTGGGTTGTATGTTCTCCTATATCACGCCTGTATGTTGCAAGTGCATTCTCCGGAAATATGGTGTCCTGATCTGTGAGCAGCAGCCAGTCGTAGCCGTTGGCGGCGGCGTATCCGGCGGCTCTGTTGTATGCCGCGCTCAATCCCGGATTGGAGGGATCTGAGAAGTATTTCCAGCTTTCCGGCAGACCGTCAGTATGTTGCGGATTCAGGGAGTTGTCATGAATATACACAGATTCCTTCTCCGACAATAATGTCTTGTAGACATTTGTGCCGGTTATCTTCTGATTGTATATTACCGTGACAATCAATATTTTTGCAGCTGAGGGATTTATCATAGCCGGTTTCTTTCAGTCTCTCTGTCACAGAAGTAATAATCAGTTGTATATCTGCCTGCCACAAAGGGATTTGCCAATAATTTGTCCATGGATGCAAATTATTATGATTATAATAATCACAAAGATAATAATTATAATCTTAAACAAGCTTTTTAATTCATCGCTAAATTTTATCCGGCGATT
>ERZ777011.550-NODE-550-length-56382-cov-4.613045_pt1 | contig 56382 bp, 43 predicted proteins | sample MGYA00374964_ERZ777011 | MGnify/ENA primary metagenome ERZ777011 (study PRJEB29310, sample SAMD00008975) | mouse gut metagenome | study: EMG produced TPA metagenomics assembly of the Metagenome analysis of fecal microbiota from mouse which was promoted...
GCCCCTCAATGGACAGCCACCCCGCCAGGTCATGGTTTTCCGCATACAAAGCAGCATATTTTCCCAGCATGACAGGCTTTTCTTCCGCCTGCCTCCTATGACTTTCCCTGTCCGGTACTCTCCGATCCACCGCCAAGAGCGTGGCACCCCTTTTTCTGCCGCCGCTGGGAAGGGCGGGCTCTTCCTCTGCCTCCGCTATCCTCTTTTTCAGGCCTTCCTGCCGGGCCCTGTGCCTTGCGTCCTGAATGTATGTGCCGCCGATCAGCAGCAGGCATACCACAATCACGGCAAGGAGCAGCGCTCTCACGGCTTTTCTTATCTTATGCTTCATAAGCTGCTTCCCAATCTGCACCCACACTGTTTCCCCTTACATGACTGCACATATTTTCTCATATTTCCCCGAAATCTTCAAATACAAAATGTGGCAGACGGGGGCAGAATCCGTGTATGAGCTGGGAGGGGAACTTAAACTCCGTTCGTTTGTTTTTCCGGTTTTCACATGATTCCCCTGCCTTCCTCACAATAATACTCAAAATACTGCTCCCGCAGGGCCTGATATGCCCCACGGGGAAGGTAGATCGTTCTTCCGCAGTCCAATTGTATTTCCCGGGCAGTCAGGCTCTCCACATGCTGCAGATTGACAAGCCAGGCCACGCCCACTTTCACGATCTCCGGACAGCCGGACAACATTTCATAAAGCCTTGCCATAGTTTCATGCTGAATCAACTGCGTTCCGTCTGCCATATAAACATACTGCTGTTTTTTCTGTGCCTCACAGCATACAATATCCTGTATGGCAACCCGCCTGATTTTCCTCGCATCTTTCAGAAGCAGATATTTCACCGGTCTTCCCTCCACCAAAATCCGCAAAAATGTCTTATCACCCTTTACTGCGTTTCCTTCGTAAATGCCAGACAGGATACCACCACATCCAACACAAAATTTCCGTTCTCCGTGTAGCAGAACATCTCTCCGTCCAGCCGCTCTGCCATTTCCTTCACCGTGGCGAGCCCAAAACCGTGGTCGCGCCCTTCCTTATCCGTGGCAGGGACAGTGCCCCATTCCACATGCAGATCGTCGCTGCATTTATTCCTGATCCGAATCAGAAGATGGTTCCTGTTAAATTTCACCTGCACGGAAACCTCCCGCTTCTCTTTCTCAAGGCCTTTGACGGCATCCAGGGCATTTTCCAGTCCATTGGAAAGGATCTGGCACAGCTCCACATAGGGCAGCGCTTCTTCCCCCACCTGTATATCCATCCTGCAGTCCGCCCCAGCCTCCTGGAGCTTCTGGCTGTAATAAGAAAATATCGCTTCCAGGTAGGGGTTGGCACAAAACTGTCCCGACAGGTTGTCCACTTCTGTCTCCACCACCTTCAGATAGCCCGCAGCTTCCTGATACTTCCCAGCAGCAAGCAGCCCTGACAGCATTGCCGTATGTCCCTTCATGTCATGCTTCATTTTCCGGATACGCTGCTGATTGTCAAGCTGGATCTCCAATGCCGACTTCTGTTCCTGCAGAATACGCTCGCTCTGCCGTTTCCGGAAAAGCAAAAGCTGTCTGTACAGTGCCGCAAAGATTACGGCATACGTCAGCGGCATCAGTATTAATATCAGGAAAAATGCCGGAAGCTCCCGGGGCCGTTTGGTTATAACCTCGGGAAAATTAGATTTTACGGCAAGCAGGAGATAATAAAACGCCGTCATCGCCGCAAAGATACCCCAACCGCCGGCTACCGACTCCTGCAGTTCCAGATAAGGCCTTCTCAGGCGGCGCACCGCAGCCCATTCTACCAGCGGGAACAACAGCATCCTGCCGATAAACATCAGAATATACTGCTGGCCTCCCAGATAAAAATCCGCCACATTTGTCAGCACAATGATCCACAGAGCCACCGTATCCGCCAGGCAGAAGGTAAAGAAAAACTTTCCGTTCCTGTCTTTGGAAATCAGCCAGAAAACCAACAGGCTGGGCAGGGTACAGGTCAATACAAAGACCTTTCCCATAACCTCCGCCCCATAGAGGATCAGCCCCACCATGTTTAACAGGATCAAAAATCCCATTGTAATCCCTGTGAGGACAATGGTCTTTTTCCGGGAATAGCGGGAGCGGTACAGCATCATGAACAATATCAGGATGTGAAGCAGTGACCACAGCACGGATAAATCCCTAAGTATCGTCATTTCGTCAATCCACCCCCCAAAACAGCATCTCCTGATACCGCCTTTTTACTTCCACATAATACCGTCTCGACACCGGAATCAGCTCCCCGGCAATAATCAGATCCGTGCCGCTTAAATTATCCACATAATTCATATTGACGATAAAACTCTGATGGCAGCGTATAAAAGTATCCCCGCACACCTGCATGGCCAGCTCGTTCAGCTTCCCCTTGCATTCCTGCACCGTTCCGTCCGTACAACGGATGGTAAGGGTGTGCTCCCTGCTGCTGATGTACAGAATCTTAGCATAGGGAATGCTCACCACCTGCCCCCGGGACGAAACGGAAAGCTTTTGCTCTCTGTTTACGGCAATGCTCTTTGCCACTTTCGCAAGCAGCTTCTTTATCTCCGCCTCCTGTACGGGCTTCAGCAGATATTGCACTGCATACAGGTCATACGCCTCTCTGTAAAAATCATTGCTGGTGGAGACGAAGCAAATAACTGCCTCATCCTGTACTTCGCGAATCCTTTTCCCCAACTCAATGCCGTCCATGGCATTGCCCTCCGTGGCACTGCCCTCCATGGCACTGCCCTCCATGGCACTGCCGTCCGTGGCACTGCCCTCCGTGGCATTGTCCTCCGTGGCATTGCCGTCCATGGCACTGCCCTCCGTAGCATTGCCCTCCGTGGCATTGCCCATAAATATGTCCAGAAGATACAGGTCAAACTTTATGTTCTTGTCTTTTACGTCCGTAAGAAGACTGTACGCATTGAAATACACGCTTGCCTCATGTCCCCCCAGAAACCGTTTCAGGAGCGCGGCGTCTTTCACACAGTCCTCGCAGATTGCGATCCTCATAAGCATCCTTCCGCAATTTTGTCTATAGTTGGTTTATATTATAGCACATACTGTTTCCTCTCCAATATGTTAATTTTGGCTGCAAATGCGTTAAATTTGAAAAGCACCCGCCTCAAAGGCGGATGCTCCTGAAAATATTAATGGTTTACGGACTTCGCCGCTCTTGTGTGCCCTCAGGAAAGTTTTTCCTCCACTCCCTGATTACGCGCAGTGCCTCCCCGCTGATGGGGGGCGGCACCTCCCCCGGCCTTGCCAGGTAATAGCCCTGGAGCAGGTCCACACCCAGTTCCAGTGATTTTCCCAGCTCCTCCTCCGTCTCCAGGCCTTCCGCTATAATCAGCATTCCCCGCTTATGGCCATACTCCACAATGTTTCTGATAATCTGCTGCTTATTGGAATCCTTATCCACATTCTGTACAATACTGATGTCTACCTTGACAAATTTCGGCTGCAGCTCCAAAAGGTTGATCTCGCTGTTATAACCGCTCCCGTAATCATCCAGCGCAAACATACCCGAGAAATCCTCCACGCTGCTTTTCTTCTTAATCAGCTCCATATCCATATGCTCCGCTTCCGTGATCTCTATCACAATCCGGCGCTGGAGCTCGTGAAACAGCTCATGATACCGCTTCTCCTCTTCGTCCGTCATGGACTCATTGGCAATGGAATTGATAAACAGCAGTGCTTCCGGCGACACCATTCCCCGCTCCAAAAGCGCCTGATAACACTCCGTGGCGCGGAACAGTGTAATCCTTTCGATGTCGTGCATATGCCCCTCTTCCTTCGCAAGGGCAATCACCGTATCCGGTGAACGCAGCGCAGGATAATTTACCCGCATCAATGCTTCATACGCGTATACCTTTCCGCTGCCGCTCTCAAAGATCGGCTGGAAGAAATAATTCACATCCTGATTTGCCAGCATATGATGAAATTCCAGTTTGCTCTGGTTCCGAAGCAGATGCTTCTGATACACCTCCGACTCAAACTCCCTGTAATGCCCCTTTTGGGACTGTTTGACCTGGTACATGGCAAAGTCCGCATATTTCATCAGTTCCGATAAATCCACGCTGTCTTCCGGATACCAGGCAATGCCCCCGGAAGCACTCAGGCCCATGTTGTCACCGTTGGGCAGCACAAACTCCACCTCATGAATAGCCCGATACAGAGCCGCCACCTTTTCCCGAATGCTGTCCCTGTTGTCATACCCGTAAAAAAGCAGAATAAACTCATCTCCAGACATCCGGGCGCACAGGGTACCCGCCGGCGTATTTTCCACAAAGCACTTTCCCGCCGTCTGTATATACAGATCTCCGAAATTATGGCCAAACCTGTCGTTGGTGGTCTTCAGGTTATCCAGGTCTATCATCAAAAGGCCCGCATGCTTAAGCAGCTCCGGCTTCAGGAACAGACGGTCAGCCTCCCTTCGGAAGCCCCTCCTGGCGTACAGCTTCGTCAGATTATCGCTGTCCCGCTCGTGCTCGATCTGCAGCTTCTCAAGCGTGGAAGCCGTTACATCCTCGATTACGCCAACCAGCCGTCCGTCTTCTTCCATATGCTTGGAACGCAGATACCGTATTCCTCCGTCCGGCTGGGGAACACTATAGACGTTACTGCCGTCCTCTCCCTGGGTATGTTCCAGCGTCTGCCTCAGCTTCTCCTGCAGAGCCAGAAAGTCCTCCGGCGACAGATTACCGATGTTTACTTCCGGCATTCCCAGCAGGGGAAAATAATTTTCCGTCACGAAAACGCCGTCTGTCCCCTGCTGCAGCTCGTACCCCGCCAGCTCCACGCTGACCATGTCCATAATGCTGAGCAGACGGGTAGACGACTCCACCACCTCCCGCCCCAGCCGGGAAATAGACTCCGCAAACTTGTCAATCTCCCGGATGCCCGTAGCCGGCAGATCCGGCATACGATTATCCGACTGTGCCTTTTCCACCTCCCCTGAAAGCTTCTGAATAGGCTTGGAAATGCGGTAGCTGGCAAACAAGATTCCCACCAGTCCCACGCTGAAGGTCAGCACGGCCATAATCAGCAGCAGCCGCTGCATCTGCCTGGAAAAGGCAAACAAATGCTGTTTCGGGGCAACCCCCAGCAAATACCATTCGTCTCCGTCAAAGGGCGCATTGTTGCTGTACGTTACCAGCCGCTTTGCGGCTCCGTAATATTGTCCCGAAGCATCCTCCGCAGCACCCTCCCCCCACAGGCTGAACTGCATTTGCTCCGCTTCCTGCAGGCTCAACCCGTCACCGGAAATCACAATGGGCTTCAGCTCCCTCCCCTCTCCGGATGCTGCGGCAAGCAGATAAGATCCCTGATGATCCTCCAGAAGCTCTGCCGCCGGCAGCAGCGAACATACATAATCCGTCAGCAGCTCAATTCCCAGCACACCGTATACCGTTCCGTCTTCCAGAATCAGCGGAACGGAATAGGCTATCGCCCTGCGGTGGTCTCCGTCCAGGCTATAGGTCTCGGTGGTCCAATAGCCGTAATCTTTTTCCTTCAGCCTCCGATCATCCTCATATGCCACCCGATACGGCTTCAGGAAAAAATCCTGCTCACTGTCGGCCTGTCTGGAATAGCCCGGCTGCCAGCCGGAATCCGTGGCGATATATCCGGATCTGACCAGCTCCACCGGGGCACGCTCCCACAACAGGTCAGCGTTTCTTTCCGAGGGAGTGGACGTGGGATCCAGATCTCTGAGATAAACTCCCTGGATCGTTTCAGACACCGCACTTTCCGGCTCCCCGGCATAAAACATCACGAAAATACCGGAAATCTTCTTGTTATACATAGTATCGATGAGTTCCGGCGTGATCTCCTCCAGCACCTCCAGACAGCCGTCGCTGTCCTCGTTTAAATCCACTGAAGTAAGCTTTCCGCTGTCCAGCCGCTCCTGTACCACAGCGTCAATTTCCGTGGACAGCATCTCCAGCCTCGACCAGTTGCCGATCATTTCGTTTAATAAATAGTTTCCTCTGTTTTCTGTCTGCTGGGCAAGCATATCCGTAGCATTTTCATTCAGCTTCCCAATTACCCCCCCAAGCAGGATCGCCCCCAGCATAAATATCAGTTCCAATGCAAGTACGCTCAGAAGTGGTATCAGCAATTCACGAAATATGGTTTTTCCCCTCTTCTTCACAAACCGTCTTCCTCCTTTGTAAGGTGCTCCGCTTCACGCTAATTCCCGGGATTCCGCTGCGCGGAATCCTTCTCACCCTATTGGCCTTCATACTCCTGAAGCTTCTTAAGTGTTTCCTCGTACCAGGCATCAAAGCACGCGTCGGTGCAGAATTCGGCCGCCGCCTCTTCCAGACTTTGTCCCGAAGCCAGCCTCTCCGCAACGGTTCCCCGGTCCTCCACCGCGCGGTCACTCATGGCATACTCCAGAATATTGCGGGCCCTGGCTCCGTCTTCAAAAGCTTCTGTGGTATAGGTAGTATTTCCGTTTACCATATCCACCGCCGCCTCCAGCGTTTTCTCCATCTTCCCGCTGATCTCCACTCCGCTGTTTAAGATTGCCGCCTTATCATTGGCTGTCTTTTTCACCGGAAGATATCCGGAACGCACGGAAAAGGCAATATTCTGTTCATCCGCCGTAAACCACTTTAAAAACTCCACGGAAGCATAGATCTCCGCCTCACTTCCCGCCGTTACTGCCATACCCGCGCCCTGCTGCACCGCATAGGCTGCGCCGCCGGCAAAGCCGGGACAGGGAAGTACCTCCATCTCAATGGAGTAGCTTTCACCGTCACTGCCGTTCACGGTATCGGGAAAGAAGGAAACACTGGAAGAAGATCCCACATAGGAGATCACATTTCCCGTCTTGATGTCATCGCTTCGAAAACGTCCCGTGGCGGCAAAATATCCTTTCACAAAGGGAATATAGTAATTGTCCCACAGCTTTCTGACCGTTTCCCTGTCAAAATTCAAGGTCATCTTACCGTCCGTCACCTGAAAGATTTCCGTTCCCAGCTGCATACTGCCGATCAGCATGTAATTGGCCATGGCATCCCTGCCATACAGCGCCCTGCCGTCGTCGGCCACGTCCGGCGTCTTTGCATCCGTCCACTCATAGTAGGCCCGGGCAGTCCTTACCAGCCCTTCTACATCCGCCAGGTCCTCATAGGAAGCCCCTGTCTCCGCCGCGAAAACATCCCAGTCCGTCTTGTTGAGTACCAGCACCTCCGTAGACTTTGCCATGGGGAATATTTTGATTTCTCCCCGGCCGCTGAAATCGCCTTCCTTAATGTAGCTGTCTATGTACGCCGAAATCTCTTCCTCGGTTAAATACTTCTTAATATCCGCGATTCCCCCCAGCTGATCCGCCGCATATGCCGTGTCCGCATATGCCATAAAAATGTTCGGCACCTCTGCCGCTCCTACTTCACCCTTAAGCGACGCCATCACATTTGTCTCCAGGTCGTTTACCGAACCCTGGCTGCTGCCCCTGACAATAATTCCCTTTTCCTTCCCCACGGTCTCGTTAAACTCTTTCACCAGTCCGTCAAATGCGGTGAGCTGATCTCCGTTGTAATAGTTCCAGACCTCAATTGTCACGGGATTACCCGGATCCAGCGGCGTTTTCCCCTTTCCTCCGCAGCCCGTCAGTATCATTGTCATCCCCAGTGCGGCACAAAGTACCCCATTCCTCATTTGTCTCATAAGAAAATCCTTCCCTTCCATTTCCTGTAAAATTTTTCCGGTAATTGCTTCCTATACCCGCAATTTTCCTATCATTATAGCAGATACAGCCCCTTCACACAAGCCGTTCAAAACCATCCGCGGCCTCTCCTCCGTCGTTCATATTTTATTTACAATTCATTCAAGTTTTTTTAAATTAATCATCATTCTTTAGACATTTTCTTATCCTATACTAAGACCATAAGATAAAGCAAGGGCAAGCCAATCACAGTTACCTGTTTACTAAATAACTTTTTCATAATAAGTGCCAAGGAACTATGTTCCTTGGCATCCTCCCTTTTCAGGGATATTTACACTATCTTCCAATATCGTACACGCTTCTCGCCGTAAGGCCTGCGGGGTTCCCCTTCAGAACCGTTACCCTCCTGGTTCCTCCGTTCATGTCAAAATAATTGTCCGAGAGCAGCAGGTCCTGATCTGCATTCTGAATCTCCACTGACTTTGCGAAATTTTTCGCGGTAATCAGCAGCTCGTTTCCGTCCGCTTCCACAGTAAGTTCAGGATCCAAAAAACGGTAATGCTTGGGCGGGCAGAAAAGAACCGTACCCTCTGACAGAGGCAGTTCCCCGCCGGTGGTCTCGAAACCCTGTCCCCGGCAGATTCCCCTTGCCCCAAAGCCCCGGCTCCGGTACGCTTCGTCTGCCGGACTTTCGGACATCCCCTCCACATCCAGGCACTCGTAGCTCACATAATCTTCGTACAGATCCGCATCCCTGCAGTCCTCCGCCTCCAGCCAAACCGCGGAAAGGGCCGGAACCGTCACCACGGCATCGCCGCCCCGAAGGATCTCTCCCCGGTTGTTCCGGAGATGCCAATGCACAAGAAGCGTCCTCTCTTCCCTGGTCTCGTTCGCCACGTTCAGGCGGATGGTTTTCCGCACCTCGTAGGGCTGGGCATTGGGATTTGTATCCTGGGTAAGGATCCCTTCTTCCTCACAGGAGATCAGGATCGGCGCAAAGAAACGCTTTGCATAATACTGGGCGGCTTTCCATCTCCCGCTGTAATCGATGGTAGCCCAGCTTGCCACCGGCCAGCAGTCATTGAGCTGCCATATAACGGTTCCCATGCACCTGCCCCGATTCCTCCGGAAGTGTTCTACCCCGTACCGCAGGGCCTCCGCCTGCAGAAGCTGGGAAGCATAGAGAGTCCTATCGAAGCTGCCGGGATACAGATAGGTCTGCTCCATATAATTCATGATCTTGCCGTTTGCGGAGCTGTTACGCTGATGCTTCTCCATAACGTAGGAGAAGATATTTCTGTCCTCCGGTTCCGTATAGGTTTCCACCGTTTTTGCCAGCGGAAAGGACTGAAAGCCAAATTCCGACACATACCGGAAAAAGAATTTCCGATACTCCGTAATGGGCTTATTCCCGTGCCATACGTCCCAATAATGTGTATCCCCGCGGTTGGGATCATTGGGATAATCAAAAGCTCCCCCGGAGGAAGGACTGGAAGGCCAGTAAAAGGTATTCGGGTCGTGCTCCTTCAGCACCTTCGGAATAATATACTCGTACATTTTGATATAATCCGCCCGCTCCTGCTGCCTGCTCACCCACAGACCACTCTCCACGAAGGATTCCATCTCATTATTCCCGCACCATAAGGCAAGGCTGGCATGATGGCGGATACGCTTTATATTATCAACAAACTCCGCCGTAATATTTTTCTCGAATTCCTCTGTCAGGTGGTATACCGCACAGGCAAACATGAAGTCTTCCCACACGATCAGTCCCAGCTCGTCACAAATATCCCAGAAATCATCACCGGGATAATATCCTCCGCCCCATACGCGGACACAGTTGAAGTGCGCCGCCTTCGCCTGCTCCAGCAGCTCTCTGGTGCGTTCAGGCGTCACCCGGGGCAGAATATTATCCTCCGGAATGTAGTCCGCACCCATGGCAAAAATCTGTACGCCGTTGACCTCATGGGCAAAGGACTCTCCATATTCGTCTTTTTCAATATGTACGGTAAGGGTGCGCAGGCCGATCCGTTTCTTCCAGGTATCCAGAATTTTTCCGTCATACTCAAGGGACACCTCCACCTGGTACAACGGCTGCTCTCCGTATCCCACGGGCCACCAGAGCCGGGGATCAGGGATGGAGACAGACCCCTCCACCGATTTATATTCTTCTCCGCCGGGTCCGGTTATCCTGGCTCTATATGACATCCCTGTCAGCTTCTTGTCGTCCTTTCCGAAGGACAGCACCCGCTCCTCCCCCGGCTTGTCCACGTCCACCCGAAGCCTCAGGTTCACCCTGTCTGCACCGTGCTCCTGGGTAATATAAACCCCGTCCAGCCTGGCAATGTCATATCCCACCAGGCTCACCTTCCTCCAGATTCCCGCATCCGGCAGACGGGGCCCCCAGTCCCAGCCAAACATACAGTGCGCCTTCCTTAAATAGGGGAATCCCCGCATGGCATCGGAGCTGCCGTCAATCAAACGCTTTTCATAGGCCTCCTGAATATAACGGGTGGGCGAATGCAGCACCACCTTTAACTCGTTGCTGCCGTCTCTTAAAAGCTCCTTCACGGAATATTCAAAGGTTCTGTGCATGTTACAGACGGAATCCAGCAGGCGGCCGTTGAAGTAAAGATCCGCCACCGTGTCGATTCCTTCGAACCGCAGCAGGATTTCTTCATGGTCTCTCATCCCGTCAGATATCCGGAATTCCGTCACATAGGTATAGTCCCGGTCCATCAGGGCCAGGGCCTTTAATTCATTGTCCCGGTAATAAGGATCCTCCATCCTGCCGCTGTCCAGAAGGGCCTGATAGACGCTCCCCGGTACTTTGGCAGGAATCCCTTCCCCCTTGCCGTCAACATATAAGCTCCATCTTTGATTGTCACTGTTTAATGACTCCGCATACATTCCTTTTCCCTCCGCCTGCCATGCTGAAGCCTGCAGCCGTCCGCTTCCGATACGGCCGCTCACTGTCGTATGTTCCTCTCAGGCCTCCGGCCCTGCACCGTTCATAATGCAGCTCTCCCCTGCCTGAAGCCGGATATGGGTCCGATTCCCTCCGTATACCAGATCCGTCTCATAATCACTGTCCGCATGAATCTCCGCCGTGGTAAGCCTGCCGCCCTTCCATATCATGTGCAGCTCCGCATTGCCCGGCAGACGCAGTCCGCTGACACTGCCCTCTGCCCAGGCCTCAGGCAGCGCGGGAAGCAGCACCGTCCTGACCCCGTTGCTCTGGGCCAGCATACCGCAGATTGCCGCACAGGCACCGAAATTGCCGTCTATCTGGAACGGCGGATGTCTGTCAAAGAGGTTGGGATAGGTGGACTGTCCCAGCATTTTCTCAATATTATCATAAGCTGCCTCCCCGTCCCAGAGACTGGCATAATGATTCATGATCCAGGCCCTGCTCCATCCCGTATGGCCGCCTCCGTGGGCAAGCCTGTACTCCAGGGTCTTCCGGGCCGCAGCCGCCAGCTCGGGAGTACCGTCCACAGTGATCTCTCCCCCGGGATAGAGCCCGTAAAGGTGGGAGATGTGGCGATGCCCCGGCGCCGTCTCCTCATAGTCCTCCTGCCACTCCATGATCCTGCCGCTGTCACTGATCTTTGTGGGGGCCAGCCTATCCCTGCAGACCTTAATCTGCTCCATTAATTGGGGAATACTGTCCACATCCGGAATCTCGCAGTCCTCCGGAACCGTCTCCCCCAGCGCCTTCCAGGCCTCCAGGCAATCCGTGAAAAGGTGCCGCAGAATCTGATTGTCCATGGTAGCCCCTATGCAGCAGGCTCCCCTCTCACCGCTTGGCAGCCGATAGGAATTCTCCGGGGAAACGGAGGGGCTGGTCACCAGGTAACCGTTCCTCTCTATCAGGAAATCCACAAAGAACAACGCGGCTTCCGCCAGTATGGGAAATGCCCTGTTTAAAAAGGCCTTGTCCCCTGTATACCGGTAATGCTTCCAAAGATGGGTGGACAGCCATGCCCCGCCCATGGTCCAATATGAACCGGGATACCATACATCCTGGGGCGCGCAGTCGCCGTGGATGTCCGTATTGTGATGGGCCACAAAGCCTCTGCAGCCATACATTTCCCGGGCAGTGCGCCTGCCGTTCTCCCGTACCTTCTCCAGCAGGCCGAACAGGGGCAGATGACACTGGGAAAGCCCACAGCTTTCCACATGCCAGTAATTCATCTCCGTGTTGATATTGATGGTATATTTACTGTCCCAGGGCGGTGTAAAGTCTTTATTCCAAAGACCCTGCAAAGTGGCGGGAAGCCCTCCCTGGCGGCTGCAGCTGATTGTCAGATACCGCCCGAAATCCAGGAGCATCCTGCTTAAGCCTATGTCTGCCCTGCCCTCCTTCGCCTGCTCCAGACGCCTGTCCGTGGGCAGCGCATCAAACGTCTCCGCACCCGCCAGTTCAAATACAAAACTGCCGTATAAGGCGTTATAATCCGTTTGATGCTCCGACAGAAGTATCTCCGGGCTCTTTTCCGTACAACGGCGGATCCGCTCCCCGTTTTTCTCATGAAGGAAGGATTGAAGCGCCGCCTGGTTCAGGTATTCCTGCCGCTCATACTCCGGCATGTCCGGGTATCCCGCCAGCCTGATAAAATGCTCCGCCCCGGGGCCGTACAAAGCCTGCGGCGGAATTTCCGAAGCTGCCTTCCGGTCTGCGGTCAGGTTCTTTCCCCCCTCCTCACAATTCCGCCGGAAGCTTGCTGTCGCGGCATCCAGCTCCTCCGGGGAATAGTGGTAGGTAGTATCTGCGGTAAAATACAGGATAACCTCCTTTGCCCCTTCCGCGTTCAGGCACTCCCCGAGGACGGACACCCTGCCGCCGTTTACGGCCCGGGCATACAGCGCCATGGAAAACTCGTATCCGCCCCTGCCCAGGTTTCCATACAGCTCAATCCCGTTTTCTCCCGAACGTCCCACGCCGTCAAAGAATTTACCCCGGCGCAGCCTGGCGGTGAAATCCACCGTTCCCGGTCCATCCGCCGTAAACCGCATGATAATGCAGTCCGCCGGATGGGAGGCATAAACCTCCCTGCGGTACAGGGTATCTCCTGCCCGAAACTCCGTGAGCGCCACCGCCTTGTCCAAATCCAGGCTGCGGATATACTCCCCGGCATTTTCCCCGTCTATGCCGTAAAATGTAAAACCAATTTCCCCCAGGGTCTGATAGGGGTGCATACTGTCCGGACAGCCGGACATGGCCTGATCCATCAGGTGTTCCGCTTTCCCAATCTGGCCCTCGTCCAGATATTTGCGGATCAGGGGCAGATTTTCCTTAAAATCAGGGTTCACCCGGTCTGCCCTGCCCCCGTACCACATGCTTTCTTCGTTTAACTGAATCCGTTCCCTGTCCGTTCCGCCATACACCATGGCCCCCAGCCTGCCGTTGCCGACAGGCAGCGCTTCCTCCCACTCCTTTGCGGGTTGTTCGTACCATAATCTGCTCACAATGCGTCCTCCTCTGATCTGCAATAAACAAACCACCTATACTCCGATTATACTATATCCTATAACAAAAGAACAGACGGCAAAACCAAGAAGATTTATAAGGTTTTGAGAAAATTTATTTCTATATCAAGCAGTATGAAAACAGTATTTTCCCTTGTTAATACTTTGCAATTTTATCGTGCCATGCTATAATATGTTAAATTTATTTTCTTCCTGTCGCATTGGCGACTTTTTTGACGGTACTATATTATTCTGAAAGGGCTTCTAAACTAATTGAATTGAATGGTCATTATGTATATGCAAAGCGAGAGGAGCACCACAATGAAAAAGACTGTGAAAGCCCTGCTATATATCCTGACAGTGGCGATGCTTTCCGGCTGCGGCGGACAAACTGATCCATCCTCTCAGCCGGAAAGCGGAAGTAAATCAGTATTTGAAGCGGAATCCGGACTCGGCTCCGCACAATGGACAACAAAAGGCTTTGACCCGCCGGGAGAGACAGAATCTGCTCTCTGGGCGGGAAAATATGAGCCTTGGAATTCTTCTGACAGCGCTTCCTCCGAGGCAGAAAGCATAATCCATCTGGATCACGGCGTATGTGGGGAATTGCTATGGGTCTTGAACCAACGGCTGGCAACCGGCGAGGCAGAAGATACTTATATCCTTGAAATCTGCGACACCACCGACATGGAATATACGGTGAAACAATTTACTCCGGAGGATATAGGTCTTAGCGGTGCGCCCGGCTATCTCCTGGCCGGCATGGATTTCATCGAACAGGGCCAATATGTATTTCGCTGGCAGAGTTATGAACGGAGTTGTGAACAGGATCAGGACGAAATCTTCTGTCAGACCGCTGATCAGATCATTTACACGAATCTTGCCGATGAGGTTTATGCTCTGGATTTACAGGCTCTCTATCCGGAAATGGAGCTTGAACAGGACGAAATGACTGGTTTTCCCCGTGTGCAGATGATGAACTTCCTCTGTGACGGAAGAGGCAATATCGGCATTCAAATTCGAAAAGAATCCGACTGTGCATTTTATCTGTTTGATCAAAAGGGATTTCTTCTGCTAAGCCATAAGGGAACCGGAATGCAGCAGATGATGAAGCCTCTGCGTACCCCAAACAGGGAACTGGTTCTTCCCGTCTATGACAGCTCTGAGAAAAAATACGAATTCTTATGGGCGGATACGGAAGCCGGAGAAATGCGCTCTATAGCCGTAGTGGAAGCCCCTTCTCCTTTTATTACTCAAATATACGGTATGCTGGATCATGAGGTTTATTACCATTACCAGGCAGGCACTACCAACTGTATCGCAGGCTGGAATGTCAAAAACGGCAGGGGATTCCAGGTTTTAGACCTGGCGGCTATGGGAACAGACAAACGGTTTCAAACCCTTCTGGCGTTACGGGAAGGCAGACCGCCCGTCCTTATGCTGAGAGCATCAGGCACGGAAGGGAACAGCGGCTGGCTCGCTCCGCTGACAGCGCAGAAGCCGGATCAAGACATGATTGTCCGGGTAGCGGATCTCACAGAAAGGGGTTACATTACCTCCAGTGAAACCATTTTAAACTGCACCTCCCTGGCCACCCTGGAAAATCCCAACTTTCGTTATGAATATGAAGATGTCTCCGCTCAGGAGGATCGAGACAGGATCTTTGCCCAGTTGTCTCAGGGACAGGGGCCTGATCTGCTGTTCGTCTCCCGGGAGGATCTGTATTTACTGGCGGAAAAGGGACTGCTGTTGAATATCGAGGACTTCCTGTCCGAAGAGCTTCGCGAAAAGCTCCTGCCCGGTGCGCTGGAGCTTGGCACCATAGACGGACAGCTTATGGGAATGCCTGCGTCAGTCAACACAGAAGTACTGACCATATCTGCAGATACTTGGACGGAAGACAGCTGGAGCCTGGAAGATGTAGTGACTCTTATGGAGAACGGCCGTATAAAAGGAGCTTTATATACTCCGTATTCAATGAACTCCAACTATTTCGCACCGCCTGCGACTGTCCTCTATCTGCTCGGCACCAGCTATGCCGGCCTGATCGACTGGCCCGCCGGAAAAAGCCATTTTAACGACGATTTGTTTCTTCGTTTACTTAAGGTCACGCAGAAAGATATTCATAAAGCCGTTTCTGAATCCGAAAGCTGGTTTCATGACGGGACTCACATCATCCCATGGCAGTTTAATTATGAGTCCTATTATAATGAGTTTTTTACACATCTGGAGGAAGAAGGCGGCAGGATGATCGGTTACCCTACCGAGGAAGGCTGCGGCAATTACCTGATAACAGACGGTATCCTGGCGGTAAATGTCAACACCGCTAACCGCGAGGCGGCAGCCTGCTTCCTGAAAACTCTTCTGGGAGAAAGGCTTCAGTCCGAAGAAATGAGCAATCTGAGTGTACTGAAAAAGAATCCGGATGACGAACTCGTCTGGGATTCTTCCGGCAATCCCATTTACTGTGGACAGCCAATGACAGTATTTGAGGACGGCACCACGCCTCTCCACCGTATGGAGGCCTTCCTCGAAAGCTGTACGGCGGCACCGCGAAGTTCTCTTCAGGTTGACAAAATTCTCTATGAAGAATTGATGGCCACGTACTCGGATCACAGAACACCCGAAGACACTGCGGACATTATTCACCGCCGTGTCCAGCTTTATCTGGATGAGGGAAACTGACTGAATTCTATTTCCCTGAAATCAGGCGTATTTTAAAAAAACCGCCGCCCGATCACTGATCGGACAGCGGTTTTCATATAAAACCTTAAGCCTTGCCGACGGAACCAAACAGCTCCATCTTCTCTTTTACGGTAGCCTTGATGGCTTCAAAGCCGGGTGCCAAAAGCTTACGGGGATCAAAGCCCTTGCCTTCCAGATCCTTGCCGGCCTCGATGTACTTGCGGGTAGCGGCGGCAAAGGAAAGCTGGCACTCCGTGTTCACGTTGATCTTTGCAACGCCCAGAGTGATCGCCTTCTTAATCATATCTGCCGGTATGCCGGTGCCGCCGTGAAGCACCAGGGGCATCTCTCCGGTCTTCTGCTGTACTGCATCCAGGGTCTCAAAGGAAAGTCCCTTCCAGTTTGCGGGATATTTGCCGTGGATATTGCCGATGCCGGCAGCCAGGAAATCAACTCCCAGATCCGCAATCTGCTTGCACTCGTCAGGATCGGCACACTCGCCCATGCCTACGACACCGTCTTCCTCACCGCCGATGGAACCAACCTCTGCCTCAATGGAAATGCCCTTATCGTGAGCAGCAGCCACCAGCTCCTTGGTCTTCTCAACGTTCTCGTCAATGGGATAGTGGGAGCCGTCAAACATAACCGATGAGAATCCGGCCTCCATACACTTATAGCAATGCTCATAGCTGCCATGATCCAGATGCAGCGCCACCGGAACGGTGATGTTTTGATCCTTGATCAGTCCGTTCACCATGCCGACCACCACGTCATAGCCGCCCATATACTTGCCCGCGCCCTCGGATACTCCCAGAATAACGGGAGAATTCAGCTCCTGGGCAGTCAAAAGGATCGCCTTTGTCCACTCCAGGTTGTTGATGTTGAACTGGCCTACCGCATAATGGCCTGCCTTTGCCTTCTTCAGCATTTCTGTTGCAGGAACTAACATATTGTTTACCTCCGTTTTATATATAGTATTACATAAAGCTCGTGATATGGCGTCATATAAGCCTGTCTGCATTCGCCGCTTATTCATTATAGCACTATTTGACCCTTATATCAATTCTTTTACAAATATTCCTGATTTCCACCTTGGTATGAGTACCGCCGTTTTCCCCGTCCAGGGTCCAGGGCACCGGGTTCTGGGATTCCAGGGTCAGCTCCGCAGTGCGGAAACAATACATATAGCTGCTGTCTATATTCCGGTTCAGCAGCGAGACCATAATGCTGCTCAGCTCCACCGGATTTTTCGGCCTTTTAATCAACGTTACCTCAAACAGGCCGTCGTCCAGCTTTACGTTTTTCCCGGTTATATTCTTAAAGCCGCCCACTGACACGGAATTGGTAATCATGCCGAATATAAAGTCATCCTCTATCACCCTGCCGTCATAGGCCGCCCGCATATAATATGACTTTATGGCAGACAAACGATTTACTCCTTCGAGGATATATGCCATATGGCCCAGGACATTTTTCACGTCCTGCCTGGTTTCATAGGATACGTCCGTAAATAAGCCAAAGGCGGCAATATAGACAAATACATCTTTGTTAAAGGAACCTACATCACAGGCAAAATCCCTGCCGCCTACAATAACCTCCGCGGCCCGAACCATCTTTTTCGGCAGGGACAGGCTGCCTCCGAAATCATTGGTGCTCCCGGCAGGAATGTAACCGATAGGCACGCGGTAACCGCTGCGCATCATGCCTGTAACCACCTCATCCAGAGTCCCGTCACCGCCGCTGCACACCACCAGCCCATACTCTCCCGCACGCTGTTCAACGATTTGTTCCGCGTCTCCGTGCTTTCTTGTCGGAAATATTGTTATTTCATACTCTCCCGCCGCAAAAACATCCAATATGTCTGCAAGCTTCGTTCTGATCTGTGCCTTGCCCGCCCGGGGGTTATACACAAAAAGAAGCCGTTTGTCCATCACGCGCCTTTTCTACCCTCCAGAAAACTCTCGATTCCTTCCACCGCCGCCAGTTCGTCCGCACCGTCGGCAGAAACCTCCAGCTCTTCTCCGTTGTCCAGTCCAAGGCTCATCATTCCCATGATGCTCTTGGCATTCACGCGCTTATCGCCTGACTGAATATAAATCTTACTCTCATACTTGCTGGCTTCCTGTACCAGCAGTGCCACAGGCCTCGCTTCAAGCCCGCTTTCCAGATTGATCCGGATCTCTTTCTTTGTCATAATAACTCCTCCTCTTTTTTACCGCCGTTTACAGATTACTGCGGTCAGTTCTCAAGTACTTATCTCTAACCCTTTCGGCAAGCTCACTGAGCTTACGCAATCTATGATTGACCCCCGATTTTCCAATCGGTGGATTAAAGTACTCTCCCAGCTCCTTCAACGACGCATCCGGATACTCCAGCCTGACCTCCGCCATCTCCCGCAGGGAATGGGGGAGATCTTTAAAATCATAATGCGCCTTTAAATACTCTATGTCGTCCACCTGCCTTGCCGCCGCATTCACAGTCTTGGCAATATTTGCGGTCTCACAGTTTACCCGCCTGTTCACGGAATTTCTCATTTCCTTCAGAATACGAAGATTCTCCATATCCATCAGGGATACCGGCGCACCGCAGACATTCAGCAGATCTACAATGCCTGAGCCCTCCTTCAAATAGACAACATAGTATTTCTTGCGGAGAATGATTCTGGAATCAATATCAAAATCACTCATGATGTCCTGCAGCTGCCTTGCCTTATTTTCATCGGTACAGGCAAACTCCAGATGATAGCTTTTGGCAGGATCACTCATAGACCCTACACTCAAAAAGGTTCCCCGCAAAAACGCCCTCTTACAGCAGGTATTCTTCACGATCAGGCGGCTCACGGGCTGGTCCAGCCTGCCCAGCTTCTGCAGAACCTCCTGCATATCCTGTTCGTTCAGCGCGACACCGTCTTCTATATTATAAGTTTTTTTCAATAATGTAAAGCCTTTTCTTACCACCTCTTCATTTTCGGTCTGAAACCCAATGGTATAATTGCCTTCGGAATCCCTTCCGTATTGGCCGCAAAAATTCATAATAGCCGCCAACTCGGCTATCTGGCAGTGCCTTGCCGAGCTGATATGCCTTGCCAGCTCTTCCTTCACTCTACTGGAAAATGACATTGTCCTGCCCTCACATGTCAAAAGGTTCCGGTGCTCAGATCCCGATGATAAAGCTTCATCCCGTAGTTGCCCTTATCCTTCATACGCTTGTACAATTCATTTGCAAGTGTAACGCTTCTGTGCTTGCCCCCGGTACAGCCGATCGCAATCACCAGGCGGTACTTTCCCTCCTTGACATAATTCGGAATCAGGAATCGTACCATGTCCGTCAGCTTTGTCATGAACTCCCCGGCCTCGTCAAACCCCATCACAAAATCCTGTATTTCCCTGTCATTTCCGGTTTTATGCTTCAATTCTTCTATATAATAGGGATTCGGCAGGAATCGCACGTCAAACACCAGGTCCGCGTCTGCCGGGATCCCATGCTTAAAGCCGAAGGACATCACCGTCACCATCAGGCTGTTGTATTCCCCGTTTTCCACAAAGATGCGGTCCAGCTCCGACTTAAGCTCCCTTGTGAGGAGATTGGTGCTGTCTATCACATAGTCCGCACTGTGCCGGACATTCTTCAGTATTTCCCTCTCACGCCGTACGCCGTCCTCCACCCTGCCGTCCAGCGCCAGTGGATGTACCCGCCTAGTCTCTTTGTATCTTTTGATGAGGACATTCTCGTCTGCGTCCATGAACAGGATTTCGAAGGTATAACCCTTATCCTTCAGCTGCGTCAAGATCCTGGTTGCATCCTCAAAGGACTGGTCAGTCCGTACGTCCAGTCCCAGCGCCACCTTGCTGATCTCGCTGTTTGGGGTGGAAATCAATTCCACAAATTTTTCCACAAGTGAAATAGGCAGATTATCTACACAGTAAAAACCTGCATCCTCCAGCATTTTCAGCGCAGTACTCTTACCTCCGCCGCTCATTCCCGTAACAATTACAAATCTCATCTGTTTCTATACCCCTGACGATCGTCAAATCCCAAAAACAGTATTTCCGGTTCCAGGTCCACGTTAAATTTTTCCTTCACCCGTTCCTGCACCTCGGTGATAACGCTTCTGACATCCTCGGCCGTAGCGTTGCCGACGTTGACGACAAATCCGCAATGCTTTTCCGACACTCCCGCGCCGCCGATCCGAAACCCTCTCATGCCTGCATCCATAATCAGCTTTCCTGCGAAATATCCCTTCGGCCTCTTGAAGGTACTGCCTGCACTGGGGTATTCCAACGGCTGCTTTTCCCGCCTTCTGGCCGCCAGATCTTCCGTTTTTGCTTTGATCTGTTCCCTGTCCCCCCTTGTCAGCTTCAGAATCACTTCCGTCACCGTAAAAGGATTGTTTCTGATTGTACTGGTGCGATAGCCGAATTCCATGGTCTCGTTTTCCAGCTCCATAAACTCGCCTTCGCTGTTCACCACGTTGACCTGGGTTACCACCTGGCTCAGCTCCCCGTCATAGGCGCCGGCATTCATCACAATGCCGCCCCCTATCGTTCCCGGTATGCCGGAAGCAAATTCCAGCCCGGTAAGCCCATGCTCCTGCGCCGTCCGCGCCACCCTGGCCATGGATGCCCCTGCCTGAGCGATGATTACGTCGCCCTGCACTTCTATATTGCTCATTTTCTGACCGATCTGCAGCACAATTCCTTGATAGCCCTTATCGCTGACCAGCAGGTTGCTGCCGTTCCCCAGGATAAAAAAGGGCATCTCCACCAGCCTTAAATACCTTTGCACCTGAATGAGCTGCTGCCTGCTGCCGATCTGCACCAGGCAGTCCGCAGGTCCTCCTATACGAAAAGTAGTATGTTCCGCCATGGGCTCCCCCAGGCGTATGTCCTCTTCCGGTACAAATTTCTTTAATGCCTGAATCACTGCCTCACTGATCATTTTTTCCGTCCTATCTAAGTATTAACCCTGCCGCTCCATAAATACCGGCATCATTTCCCAGTTTTGCCAGGGCAAACTTTACGTTTCTGCACATCTGGAAGACATACTTTTGAAAATTAGGCTCCACAAAGGTAAGCAAAATTTCTCCCGCTTTGGAAACTCCCCCGCCGATAACGAATATTTCGGGATTCACCACATCGGCCACCAGCGCCAGGCCCTTGCCCAGATACTCCCCGAACTGCTCTGCTATTTCCAGGGCTACCTCGTCTCCCGCCTTTACTCCGTCAAAAACGCTCTTGGCGGACAATACGCCCTCCCGCAGGACGCTGGCCTTATCATCCTTCTGCAGGCGTCTTTTCGCCAGACGCACAATCCCGGTCGCGGAAGCATACTGCTCCAGGCAGCCCTTATTCTGACAGCCGCACTCCTCCGTTTCACCGTCCTGTATGTGCATATGGCCGATCTCACCGCCCGCACCCACGGAACCGGTCAGAAGCCGCCCGTTAATAATAATTCCGCCGCCCACTCCGGTTCCCAGGGTTACGGCCACCATATTCTCGTAGCCCTTGCCGCCGCCCTGCCACATCTCGCCGTAAGCCGCCACATTGGCATCGTTGCTTGCCTTTACCGGTACATTAATATATGCGTGCACTGCCTCGGGTATGTTAAACGCATCCCAGCCGATATTCACGGCTCCGCCTACCAGCGTCCCCTCCTCGTCAACGGTTCCGGGCGCACCCACGCCGATCCCTGCCAGGTCCTTCTCTTCAATCCCCTTTTCCTCCATTTTGGCCAGAATGCTTTTCGCCACATCCGGCAGAACGGCTACGCCTTTGTTTTCCTTGTTGGTAGGGATCTCCCACTTGTCCAGAATACGTCCCTCCCGGTCGAACAGGCCGATCTTTACGGTAGTACCCCCTATGTCAACCCCAAACGCATAATTACCCATTTACTCCTCCACCCTTTTATTTTATATCTCTTCGCTTTTATTGTGGTCCGCGCCTTATTCGTCCTCATCCTCCTCTCTTTTTCTCGCCAGCGAATGCTGTACCCTGGTGTAAAGCTCCTGCGCGGCATTGTAGCCCATCTTTTTCTGCCGGTGGTTCACGGCTGCGGATTCACAGATCACCGCCAGGTTACGCCCCGGCCTGATCGGGATATTATGGCATACTATCTTATTGCCCAGATATTCGATATAATTTTCCTCCAGTCCCAGCCTGTCGTACTCCTTGTCCTTGTCCCAGTCCTCCAGGCGGATGACCAGGTCGATATTTGAGGTATCCTTTACGGAGCTGGCGCCAAACAGCGCCTTGACATCCACAATGCCGATTCCCCTCAGCTCAATCAAGTGCTTTGTCACATCCGGCGCGGAACCGATCAGCGTATCGTCACTCACCTTCCTCAGCTCCACCACATCGTCCGTCACCAGTCGATGCCCTCTCTTTACCAGCTCCAGTGCCGCCTCGGATTTACCGATACCGCTCTCGCCGGTAATCAGGACTCCTTCCCCGTAAATATCCACCAGCACCCCGTGTACGGAAATGCAGGGAGCCAGCTTGACGTTCAGCCACCTGATTGACTCCGCCATAAAGGAAGACGTGGTTTTCTTCGTAGAGAGAATCGGAATCTGATGTGCTATGGCTTCTTCCAGAAATACGGGATCCGGCTGCAGTTCCCTGCAGAATACAAATGCCGGTATATCATACCCCATCAGCTCGTCGCAGACCTCCCGCTTTCGGACTTCTTCCATTTCGCTGAAATAGCTGTGCTCTACAAAGCCGATAATCTGCAGGCGGGATGAATCAAAATGCTTCAGATAACCCGTCATCTGCAGGGCCGGCCGGTTAATGTCCGGCTGTCTCAGCTTGATACCCTTGACTTCCAGCTCCGGCGTCAGATTTACCAGCTTCATTTTCTCAATCAGGCGGGTCAGTGTAACGTATTCCATGGCGGATCCTCCGTTTCTCAGTTCGTCTTTTATTATTCTATCACAACTTGCCCTTTATGGGAAGTTTTTTACCACATCCTTCCCTTACGATTCCGCCGTAAAAAAGCCGTGGATCGCTTCCGCCGCCTTTCGGTTCAGCTCCGGTATTTCCGCCAGTTCCTCCACCGTGGCGTTTTTGATGTCTTCTATAGATTTAAAGTGGCGCATCAGGGCCTTTCTGCGGGCCGGTCCCACACCGGGAATATCGTCCAGCACGGACTTCACCTGGGCTTTGCTCCGCAGGGAACGGTGATATTCAATGGCAAAGCGGTGAGCCTCGTCCTGGACTCTGGTAATCAGCTTAAAACCCTCGGAACGGGTATCTATGGGCAGCTCCACATTATTAAAGTACAGCCCCCTGGTGCGGTGATTATCGTCCTTGACCATACCGCAGACAGGAATATGGATATGAAGCTCATCCAGCACGGACAGCGCAATATTGACCTGGCCCCTGCCGCCGTCCATCATAAGAAGATCCGGGAACTTTGTAAAGCTGCCATACACATGGTCCAGATCCTTCTCCTCCAGCTCCTCTCTCTCCTCCATACCATGGGTAAACCTTCTTGTAAGCACCTCTCTCATACAGGCATAATCGTCTGGACCGGACACCGTCTTGATGCGAAACTTCCGGTAGTCGCTGGGCTTGGGCCTGCCCTTTTCAAACACCACCATGGAGCCGACATTTTCAAACCCGTTGATATTGGATATATCAAAGGCCTCCATGCGCTCGATCCGCTCCAGCCCCAGAATACCCGCAATCTCCTTGACGGCTCCGATGGTGCGCCCTTCTTCCCGCTTCAGCCTTTCCCGATCCTGCTCTAAAATGTGCCTGGCATTCTCGGCCGCCAGCTCCACCAGCTTTTCCTTGGAGCCGATCTTGGGCACACGGACATGAACCTTTCCTCCCTTGCGCTGGGAAAGCCACTTTTCAATCAGCTCCCGGTCCTCAATTTCATACTGCAGCATCAGCTCCCGGGGAATAAACGGCGTGCCGGCATAAAACTGCTTTACAAAATTCTCCAGTATTTCTGCCTTTGTTTTCGTCGCGCCGTCTTCCGACATCTCGCCTGACACATCTTTTTCTTCATATGACACGTGCGTCATATAGTAATGTTCCCTGCCGATCAGTTTCCCGTCTCTGACAAAAAACACCTGCACTACCGCCTCTGACCGATCCTGATGCAGCGCAATAATGTCCTTGTCTTCTCCCACATTATCGGTCATTTTCTGTTTCTGGGACACCTGCTTCACGCTGTTGAAAAGATCACGATAAGCAGCCGCCCCCTCGAAATCCAGCTTTTCCGCCGCCGCCTTCATCTTTCCTTCCAGCTCCCGGAGAATCACATTATAATTTCCGTTGAGAAATTCCAGCGCCCTGCCCACCTGCTCCCGATACTGCTCCTTATCCACATAGCCGCCGCAGGGTGCGAGGCATTGCTTGATGTGATAGTTCAGGCAGGGGCGCTCCAGGCCGATGTCCCTGGGCAGACTGCGGTTACAGGTCCGCAGGCGGTAAAGCTTGCTCAGCAGGTCGATGGTATCCCGTACCGCCGCCGCACTGGTATAAGGCCCGAAATATCGGGATTTGTCCTTTTTCATGGTCCGGGAAAAGAGAATCCGTGGATAATCCTCCCCTACAGTAACCTTGATATAGGGATATGTCTTATCATCCTTCAGCAAAGTATTGTACTTGGGAGAATTCTCTTTAATCAGGTTGTTCTCCAGAACCAGGGCTTCCAGCTCCGAATCGGTGACGATATATTCAAACCGGGCAATCAAAGTTACCATTTTGTCAATGGCAGGTCCCCTGCCAATGTTTTCCCGGAAATAAGAGCGCACGCGGTTATACAGGTTGACAGCCTTGCCGACATACAATATGACATCTCTGTCATCCCTCATAATATAGACTCCCGGCTCTTTGGGGAGCTTTTTCAGCTCTTCATCAAAGTGAAACATACTATCCTCCCATGTCACTGTTCAAAATCCCGGGGCCGGCAAGGCGGCCTGCATAAATACAAAATGTAACGGTTCCTTCCCGAAAGAAAGAACCGCTTTCTGTATCATTTCATTCACTGCCTGGGGGAATCAATCCTGCCATTGGAAAAACGTCCTGCAGGGCCGGATTCCCGGGCGGGATCCTTCGGTGCAGAGGCTCCGGGTTCCCCCGGGACGGACTGCCCCCGTGCCTCAGGTTCGGAAGCTTCCGACGGCATCCGGCCTTCCGGCCCGGATGTCTTTGGCGGGGCCTGCTCCCCGGATCCGGCATCCGGCATCCTTACAGGCTCCGGCACCGCCACCGGCCCCGGCATTTCAATCACTGTATTTTCAATCACTGTATTCTCCGCGGAAGGCTTCTCCTCAAAGGAGCCCTGTTCCCGGGAAGTGCCTCCCTCTTCCGCCGGCTCGGCAATACCCTTTTCCCTGCGGAAAATTTCCATAAACTCCTTGCCGGTAATCGTCTCCTTCTCAATCAGGAATTCCGCCAGCTTATCCATCACGTCACGATTCTCCCGCAGCAGGGCCAGGGCCTTATCGTAGCTTTCCTTCAGGATTTCCACGACCTCCGCGTCTATTTTTGCCGCCGTGCTGTCACTGCAGTTCAGCTCCGTCCTGCCCTCCAGGTACTGGCTTTCAACGGTAGCCAGCCCTACCAGTCCGAATTTCCTGCTCATACCGTAACGGGTTACCATATTGCGTGCAATATCCGTAGCCTTCTCTATATCGTTTGCCGCTCCTGTAGTCACCGTCTCGAAAACGATCTCCTCGGCGGCGCGTCCGCCCACCAGGCTTACCAGCATATCCCTCAGCTCGGCCTCGGTGTTCAGATACTTTTCTTCCTCCGGCACGTGCATAACGTATCCCAGCGCACCCATGGTCCGGGGTACAATGGTAATCTTCTGTACCGGCTCGGAATTCTTCTGCAGGGCACTGATCAGCGCATGGCCCACCTCATGGTAGGAAACAATCCTGCGCTCCTCCCTGCTCATGATACGATCCTTCTTTTCCTTGCCCACCAGCACCACTTCCACGGCATTAAACAAATCCTTCTGGCAGACATACTCCCTGCCCTCCTTCACCGCGTTAATGGCTGCTTCGTTAATCATGTTGGCAAGGTCGGAGCCTACCGCGCCGCTGGTGGCAAGGGCAATGGCATCCAGATCCACCGACTCATCCATCTTCACATCCTTGGAATGAACCTTCAGGATCTCCACACGTCCCTTCAAATCCGGCTTATCCACAATGATTCTTCTGTCAAAACGTCCGGGGCGCAGCAGCGCCTTATCCAGAATTTCCGGACGGTTCGTGGCGCCCAGGACCAGAATGCCCTTGGATGTGTCAAATCCGTCCATTTCCGACAAGAGCTGGTTCAGTGTCTGCTCGCGCTCTTCGTTACCGCCGCCGTACTTGGAGTCACGGCTTCTGCCAATCGCGTCTATCTCGTCAATAAATATGATGCAGGGTGCGTTCTTATTGGCCTCCTTGAACAGATCCCGCACACGGCTGGCTCCCACGCCCACATACAGCTCAATGAAATCGGAACCCGTAAGGGAGAAAAACGGCACATGGGCCTCACCGGCCACAGCCTTTGCCAGGAGCGTCTTTCCCGTTCCGGGAGGGCCCACCAGCAGAGCGCCCTTGGGCAGCTTTGCACCGATTTTTGAATATTTCCCGGGATTATGAAGGAAATCCACCACCTCCACCAGGGACTCCTTGGCCTCGTCCTCGCCGGCCACATCCTTGAAAGTAACCCCCGTCTCTTTCTGCACATAAACCTTGGCATTATTCTTACCTACCCCCATGGGCCCGCCGGCTCCGCCCATTTTGCGGAACATCAGACTCAGCAGCAGCCACATCAGCAGGATCGGCAGTACGATGGAAATCAAAATATCCAGAATCGTGGAATTCCTGCGGGGAACATAATGTCCGTCGATCCCGTGCTCCTCCAGCCGCGCCGTCAGAGTATTGGCATCTTCCATCAGCATGGTATAATACCGTCTCTGAATTGCCTGCTGGGAAAAGCCCGGCAGCAGGCCGGGATAACGGACACCGGTATCCTCCTGGGTCTCATCCCGTTTCAGATTGAAATATACCTCTCCCGAGGAGCGAACCTCAACACTTTCTACCGCCCCTTCCTCCACATACTGGAGAAACCGGGTATAAGAAACCTCTTCTCCCTCTGCACTGCTTCCGAAGAAAAAATTCATGCAGAAAACAATAATCAGGATCACCGTCAGGCCCGCCAGAAGCAAGGTCACAATCCCTGGCCACTTTGGAGGTTCGTTCCTGTTATTTCCGCCGTTATTATTATTTCCGCCGCCTCCGGGCCCACCCCCACGGTTCCCGTTGTCGTATTCGTTCATTTGATTATTCATAGCAACTCCATTTCTGCATTCTTCCAATATCAGTATTCCCATCAATTATGCCACAGAACCTATTTTATTATAGAGATTGGCAGTCGATAAATCAATAGCATAAATGTGAAAGAATTCTAAACTTTATTATTCCACCCGCCGCCTTTTTGTGGTATCATGAACGCATAAGCAACGAATGCAGTCCTGCCGCATAAACAGGCACGACCTGCTTGCAGGATCGGGCCTGCTTATGCGGACAGGACTATGTGAGTGCAACGAACAGCGAGGAAAACCGCAGGTTTTTCGAGCTTGCATTCGCTGCGCAGCCGAGGGATGCCTGCATTCGCTGCGCAGCAGGTGGATGCCTGCATTCGCTGCGCAGCCGGCGGATGCCTGCATTCGCTGAACTTCTATCATGTAAGAACTACAGAACACAAAAGGACAGAATGACAATGAACATCGGTTTTGACAATGAAAAATATTTAAAGATGCAATCCAAACATATCATGGAGCGGATCCGCCAGTTTGGGGACAAGCTCTATCTGGAATTCGGGGGGAAGCTGTTTGACGACTATCATGCCTCCCGGGTTCTTCCCGGCTTTTCTCCCGATTCCAAGCTGCAGATGCTGCTGCAGCTCTCTGACTGTGCGGAAATTGTCATCGTTATCAGTGCCGCGGATATAGAAAAAAACAAGGTCAGAGGAGACCTGGGGATTACCTATGATGTGGACGTGCTCCGCCTCCGGGAAGAATTCCTGCAGAAGGGGCTTTATGTAGGCAGCGTGGTCATTACCCACTACTCAGGGCAGAACAGTGCCGATCAGTTTAAGGCAAAGCTGGAAAAGAAAAATATTAAGGTATATGTACACTACACCATCGAAGGCTATCCCGCCAACGTGCCCCTGATTGTCAGCAGGGACGGTTATGGCCGAAACGAATACATCGAGACCACCAGGCCTCTTGTAGTGGTTACCGCACCCGGACCCGGAAGCGGCAAAATGGCCACCTGCCTCTCCCAGCTCTACCATGACAATCTCAGAGGCATCAAGGCAGGTTACGCGAAGTTCGAGACCTTCCCCATTTGGAATATCCCCTTAAAGCACCCCATTAACCTTGCTTATGAAGCGGCTACCGCGGATCTGAACGACGTCAATATGATTGACCCTTTCCATCTGGAAGCTTACGGGGAAACTGCCGTAAATTATAACCGGGACATTGAGATTTTTCCCGTACTTAACGCCATCTTTGAGGGCATTTACGGGAGCAATCCCTATAAATCCCCCACGGACATGGGTGTCAATATGGCCGGAAACTGCATCGTAAACGACGAGATCTGCTGTCAGGCCTCCAACATGGAAATCATCCGGCGCTATTACTCCACCTTAAACAAGGTAATCCGGGACGAGGCTTCCGAAAACGAGGTTTACAAAATCGAGCTGCTGATGAAGCAGGCGAAGATTTCCACCGACGACAGACAGGTGACCGTAGCCTGCAGGCGGCGCGCCGAAAAGCTGGGCGTTCCCACTGCTGCCATCGAGCTTCCTGACGGCGAGATCATTACCTCCAAGACCTCGGACTTTCTGGGGGCTTCCGCTGCCCTGCTGTTAAATGCACTGAAGCATCTGGCCGGTATCGATCATGACATCCGCCTGATCCAGCCGGATGCCATCGAACCGATTCAGGATCTGAAGGTGCGCTACCTCGGCGGCAGGAACCCCAGGCTGCACACCGACGAGGTACTGATCGCCCTTTCCCTTGCCGCATCGTCAGACAGCAATGCCAGACGCGCACTGGAACAGCTTCCGAACCTGAAGGGATGTCAGGTGCATACCTCGGTAATGCTTTCCGAGGTAGACATTAAGATATACAAAAAGCTGGGCGTGGATCTCACAAGCGAACCCGTCCAGATGGTAAAAAAGAGATACTGAGATAGGCAAAGCTGCCTGTGCCCCCGCATTGCCCGGCACAGGCATTATCTTTGGGCAATGCAGAAAAGAGGAGCTTATGGCAGTAAAATATGTATTTGTAACAGGGGGCGTAGTCTCCGGCCTGGGAAAGGGAATCACCGCCGCGTCTCTGGGGCGGCTGTTAAAGGCCAGAGGCTTTAAGGTGACCATGCAGAAATTCGACCCTTATATCAACATTGACCCCGGGACCATGAACCCCATCCAGCACGGCGAAGTATTTGTTACCGATGACGGTGCGGAGACCGATCTGGATCTCGGACATTACGAGCGCTTTATCGACGAAAGCCTGGACAGGAATTCCAACGTGACCACCGGCAAGGTCTACTGGTCCGTTTTGCAGAAGGAACGGCGGGGAGATTACGGCGGCGGCACCGTACAGGTGATTCCCCATATCACCAATGAAATCAAAAGCCGGTTTTACCGCAACTTCACCGATCCCCATACCCGCATTGCCATTATCGAGGTAGGCGGCACCGTAGGTGACATCGAGAGCCAGCCCTTTCTGGAATCCATCCGCCAGTTCCAGCATGATGTAGGGCATGAAAATGCCGTTTTGATCCATGTCACCCTGATTCCTTACCTGAGCGCTTCCCAGGAGCTGAAGACAAAGCCCACCCAGGCCAGCGTCAAGGATCTGCAGGGAATGGGAATCCAGCCTGACATCATAGTCTGCCGGAGCGAGCATCCCCTGGAACAGGGCATCAAGGATAAAATAGCTTTGTTCTGCAACGTACCCAGCAGCAGAGTGCTTCAGAATCTGGACGTGGAATATCTCTATGAGGCCCCGCTGGCCATGGAGAAAGAGCACCTTGCCCAGGCTGTCTGCGAGTGCCTGCATCTGGACTGCCCGGAGCCGGACTTAAAAGACTGGGAAAAAATGGTGGACGACTTAAAGCATCCCACCGACGAAGTGCAGATTGCCCTGGTGGGAAAATATGTATCCCTCCACGACGCCTATATCAGCGTTGTGGAAGCTTTAAAACACGGCGGCATCGGCAACCATACCACCGTCCATATCAAATGGATTGATTCCGAAACGGTAACCCCCGGAAATGTGGAAGAGCTTCTGTCGGATGTGAACGGTATCCTGATTCCCGGAGGCTTTGGTTCCCGGGGCATCGAGGGTAAGATCCTGGCAATCCGTTACGCCCGCACTCATAAAAAGCCCCTGCTGGGACTATGCCTGGGTATGCAGCTCACTATTGTGGAATATGCCCGAAACGTGCTGGGATATAACGATGCCCACAGCATTGAGCTTGACCCCGGCACCACCCACCCCGTGATCGCATTGCTGCCTGACCAGAACGGCGTGGAGGACATCGGCGGCACCCTGCGGCTGGGAGCCTATCCCTGTGTACTGGACAAGGGTTCCAGGGCTTATGCGCTGTACGGCGAGGAAACAATCTATGAGAGACACCGCCACCGCTATGAGGTGAACAACGATTATCGGGCCGCCCTTACCGAAAAGGGACTGCGCCTGTCGGGAACCTCCCCGGACGGCCGTATCGTGGAAATGTGTGAAATTACGGAGTATCCCTTCTATGTGGCCACTCAGGGACATCCGGAATTAAAATCCCGCCCCAACAGGCCTCATCCCCTGTTCAAGGGGTTTGTGGCAGCGGCCCTGCAGGATAAGCACGCAGGCACCCCCGGGACTGATGCCTGAGGGCGCCTCCATACTGCAGGCCGCTTCCTGTAAATCACTGTTCACAGCTTCTTTAAATAATTTCCGTCCACGCTGACCCCTTCGTTTACCACAATAAACGCATTGGGGTCATGCTTGTGGATGATGCTTTTCAACCTGTTCACTTCATACTTGGAAAGCAGGATATACAGAACATGGGAACGGTCATAGGTATATGCCCCCAGGGCAGACCACTTGGTAATGCCCCTTCCCACCTCATGAAATACTTCCTTCTCCAGAGCCGTGGTGTCTGCCTTGGTGATGACATTGACCTCCACATTGATATTCTGAGTGTGCATCCGGTCCATGGCCACGGAATACACCGCCGCGTAAATGACGGAATAAAGCACCACATCCACATCAAACAGGAAAAGGCAGGTGCCGTACAGCGCCAGATTCACCAGCAGGGTCACCTTTCCCACACTGAAATCCCGCTTCCACTTGGTCAGCAGCACCGCCACAACGTCCATGCCGCCCCCCGAGGAGCCCATGCGGAGCATAATCCCCACTCCCGCACCGGAGATAATCCCTCCCACCACGCAGGACGCCATCACGTCATCCAACACTGCACCCACGGGAATTACGGACATAAATACAGTCATGGCAGATACCGCCAGCAATGTCTTGGCAAAAAAAGCCCGCCCTATTCTGGTGAAGGCCACAATAAAAATGGGAATATTCATGACATAATAGATGATACCCGCTATGTCAAAGCTGCTGAAATCCAGATGAAACAGATCCGCCAGGACCGTACGGATCACCTGGCAGATCCCCATCAGCCCCCCGGTATACAGACCCGACGGCACCATAAAAAGATTGATTCCCGCCGCATAAAGAAGTGCGCCTAAAATACTGAACAGGCTTCTTTTTCCTTCGTAGAGCAAAACATCCTTTTTCATCTTTCCTTCCATCCCTTACCGATATATAATATATTTACAGATAGGATTTCCCATGGCGGAAAATTTTTCCTCATATTCCGTCATAACATTCCCTTCCATCAGTTTTTCGTCCCGGTGCAGGTCATAGCTCACCGCTTCTGCCCTCCAGCCCCCGGGCTCCAGCTCTTCCACCGCGAAATCAAACAGCTGCCTGTTGTCGGTTTTAAATTCCAGCCTGCCCCCCGGCTTTAAGATCCTGTCATAACGCGCCAGGAATTCCCTCGAGGGAAGCCTTCTTTTGGCATGCCTGTCCTTGGGCCAGGGATCCGAAAAATTCAGATAGATCCTGTCAACCTCCCCGGGGCCGAAGACCTTATCGATATTCCCGGCATCCATGCGCAGAAACCTCAGATTCGGCAGCTCCTCCTGCTCCATCTTCTGAATTGCCCGCAGCAGGACGCTGGAATATTTCTCTATTCCCACATAATTAATGTCGGGATGCTCCTTAGCCATAGTATGTATAAATTTTCCTTTTCCCATACCGATTTCAATAAAAACCGGATTATCATTACCGAAGATTTTCTTCCATGTACCGGGGCAGGATTGCTGTATCGATTCCTGTACAACATAAGGACTCCCGGCGACGACCTCCCTGGAGCCTGTAATATTTTTTAATCTCATTATGCGCCTCTCTTCAGCCTGACCAGCCTATCGACCATTATACCGTAGAAGTATGAAAAAGGAAAGTTATACCTTAAAAATTTATAAAATAAAAGACTCATCTGGCAAAGCGGATTTTTCTCTGCTATAATGTCCCTGTGAGGTGGGTTCATGACGCATTTTGATAAATCAAATAACAGAAAGAAATATACTGCCCTTTTAACGGCCCTTGCCTGCGCATGCAGTCTGTTCCTCTCCCGGGGAGTTTCCGCCCGCGCTGACGAACTGACCCTGGATGACCGCATAGCTGCCCAGCGTGCCATGGCCGTTCAGTCCAACGAGGTACCCAACTGGCCCACGGGTCCTGTGGTAACGGCAGAATCCGCCATTCTTATGGAGGCTGACACCGGCACCGTCCTGTATTCCAAAAATATACATCAGAAAGAATATCCTGCCAGCACTACCAAGATTCTCACAACCCTGATTGCCGCGGAGCAATGCTCTCTGGACGAGGTTGTCACGTTTTCCCATGATGCCGTCTTTGACACTCCCAGGGACAGCAATCACATTGCCATGGATGTGGGTCAGCAGCTGACCATGGAACAATGCCTGAATGCAATCCTCATCCGGTCGGCCAACGAGGTCTCTTATGCCGTGGCCGAGCATATCTCCGCCACTACCGACTGGAGTGTCTTTGCCGGCATCATGAACAGGCGGGCGGAGGAACTTGGCTGCCTGAACTCACATTTTGCAAACCCCAACGGCCTTCCCGACGAAAACCACTATACTACCGCTTACGATCTGGCAATGATCGGGCGCGCTTTTTTTGCCAATGAGATGCTGTGTAAAATCACACTGACCAGACGGCTGGAAATACCGGCTTCCGACACCATCCCGGAGACAAAACGGGAAAATAACAACATGCAGATCATTCCCGGCGGAACCTACGCCTACGAATACCTCACAGGCTGCAAAACGGGTTACACCAATGCGGCCAGATACTGCCTGGTATCCTGTGCGGAAAAAGACGGCATGCGGCTGATCTGCGTCGTTATGCGGGACGAATCCCCCATGCAGTATGAGGATACCATAGCCCTTTTTAACTATGGCTTCAGCAATTTCGACAAGGTCAACGTATCCCAGGCGGAAACAAAATACAACATGGACGACTTCCGCGCATTTTACGGCGGCAAAGATATTTTCGGCAATTCCAAACCGTTACTGGCCCTGAACCGGGATGATTTCATCATCATGCCCAGAACCGCCACGCTTGACGACACGGACTCCATAGTCAGCTATGAGACGGACAGCGATGACCAGGCTGCCATTATCACGTACAAATACCATGGCGTGGACATCGGCACCGTGCGCGTGGATTTCGTACAGGATAGCAGCGATACTCATGTCTTCGGCACTCAGCCCGAGGGAGACGGTGCCCGGGAAACCCCGGAAGAGGCACCATCCGGCAAATCCGTCGTATTTATCAATATTGTACGGGTATTAACCGTGCTTGCAGGCATTGCCGCCGCCTTCGTCATTCTGTGCCTTGTCCGGGCAATCCTGAAGAATTACCATATTTCTTTCAGAAGAATGCGCCGGAATTGGCGTAGAAACAACAAAAAGAAACCCAAACGTCCAAACAGGTTCCGGGACTATGACTTTTAGGCTTATTTTCAGTGGTGCTTCTGGTTCTGCCTCTTCACCAGCATGCTGCGGTTTTTCAGCTTAGCGGCCTCCTCCGGCGTTATAAACCTGGTCGTCTTCACGATATAGACCCTTCCGCCCTCTGCTTTGCGGACTCTGATCTTTGCTTTCAAATAGCCATGCTTTTCACAGTACGCCAGGCAATAATAATGCCGCCCGTTAGGCGTAAACCATTTCAGCTTCTTTTTCAGATTACGGCGGCAAAGAAAACATTTACTGGAGGTTACTTCCCCGTCCTCCAAAGCCTCTTCCTTGGTATCAAACTCTCTGGATATATACTTTGTATAATCCGGAAACCGGGCCCTGACCTCCTGCTCCCTGCTGCGGGGCAGGTGAAACAAATCATAGGAAAGATACTGCATTACCTCCCCATGCTGTTCCGCAATCATTTTCAACAGCTTTGCCGTATAATAAGCATCACTGAAAGCCCTGTGAAAAGGAATATCCTTTTCTATTTCCAGCTTATCCACGGCATACTCCAATGCCCGCCGGGACTTTCCGTCCTCATAGGCAAGACTGAACAGCTTCTGCACATCCAAAAAGGCCATCGGCCCGTCTGACAAGGCTGTCATATTGTAAAACTGCATATTTTTCTGGAGCTCCGTCAGATCCATACTCCCCCAGGTACAGAATATATGCTCCTCAGAACCGCACCATTTCAGGAAATCCCCTGCTGCCTTCTCAAAGGGATCCCCCCGCTGAAGCTCCTGCATCTGGAGATGAACAAGCTTGCTTGTGATCTGGTTCATCTCATGATACACCTTCGGTTTGACAAGGCGGCTGAATTCATGTACCATGACATATGTGTCATTCAGCATGACAGCCCCGATCTCAATGATTTCGAAAGAAAGCCCCGGTATCTTTTCCGTGTCGGTTATACTCTGGTTCCACTCCAGATCCAATACGATATAATTCATCAGCAACCATCCTTCACGTATCTGCTCTCGATCCAGGTGTGCACCAGTAAAATCCAGGAGGTGCACTCCGCCTGAAGGGCACTGCCGTCCCTATGTGCGGTCAGGCGGCTGGCAAGGCTGAGGCCGTGCCCGCCCACCGGATACATATGGAATTCCGTGGGAACTCCTGCCCCGTGCAGTGCGCTTACAAAAAGCAACGAATTTTCCACCGGCACGGCATTGTCGGTAAACGTATGCCAGATAAAGGCGGGCGGTGTATCCTTCGTCACCCTGTTTTCCAGGGAAAGGCCGGACAGCAGGCTGGCCGCATCCTCACAGCGTTCTTCCGCCCCTTCCTCGGGTCCCAGCAGATTTTCAAAAGAACCTCTGTGGGCATATTTTCCTCCGGTAATAACAGGATAGCAGAGGATCAAACCGTCAGGGCGCAGTATCCTCCGATCCTCAGGCCCAAGGTCAAAGGCTCCGGCCAGAAAGTCTTCCTGCCAAAGGGTACCCAGACTGGCCGCCAGATGCCCGCCTGCCGAACAGCCCAGGACAATCACACCCTCCGGATCCACATACCATTCTTCCGCATGCTGCCGGATCAAAGTCATGGCATAAGCCTCCTCCAGCAGCGCCGCCGGATACCTGGCCGGTGCACAGGAGTATTGAAGCACGGCGGCATGACAGCCCATGGCCAGAAACTGCATGGCCAGCACTTCCCCCTCCCTGGGGGAGGTGTAGGCATAGGCTCCCCCGGGGCAGACCAGTACCAGAGGACGCCTGTCAATACGGATCTCATCATAATGCTCCTGAATATATACCGTCAGCCTTGCCCCGGGAAGGGAACCCGGCATTGATATGGGAAATGTTTTATTAATCATAGTATCCTCTTTTCTGCGCTGTTATTTATTTTATCGCTGCCAATATTTTACTTTTGGATGCGTACGGATTTGCAGGAATCGCTTTCATCAGCGTTTCCTTTAATAAGCCCTCCCCCAGTATACCATCTTTTTGGCAGGCTTACCACAGCAGACACAGGTATCTGCAATCTGCTCCTGGACAAAGGGAATATTGCGGCTGGTGACGCTTAATTTCTCCTTGATCTTATCCTCACACTCCCGGTCACCGCACCACATGGCTTTCACGAAACCGGACTTCTCGTCAAACAGGCGCTCAAACTCTTCCATACAGGAAGCCTTATAGGTATGCTCCTCCATATGCTTTCTGGCCCTTTCCAGCATCTCCGTCTGAATGGTCTCCATCAGCCTGCCCACCGTCTCTTCCAGCTCTTCCAGGGCAACCTCCGTCTTTTCCCTGGTGTCCCGCCTGCAGATCACGCATCTGCCTGCCTCCATGTCCCTGGGCCCGATTTCCACCCGGATAGGATAGCCTCTCATCTCCGCCTCGGCAAATTTATACCCCGGTGACTTCTCACTGTCATCCACCTTCACCCGGAAATCCTTTTTCAGCCGGTCCCGAAGCTCATATGTCTTTTCCAGGACCCCTTCCTTCTTCTGCTGAACAGGAATGATACACACCTGGACAGGAGCCACCTTAGGCGGCAGTACCAAACCTTCATTATCCCCATGCACCATAATCAGTGCGCCGATCAGACGGGTGGTCGCTCCCCAGGAGGTCTGATACACATATTTTAAGGTATTGTCCTTATCGGCGAACTGAACGCCAAAGGCTCTGGCAAAGCCGTCACCGAAATTATGGCTGGTAGCGGACTGCAGCGCCTTCCCGTCGTGCATCAGCGCCTCAATACTGTAGGTCGCCTGAGCCCCCGCAAACTTTTCCTTTTCGGTCTTCTGTCCCTTAATCACAGGAATCGCCAGGACCTGCTCACAGAAATCCGCATAAAGATCCAACATCTGAATGGTCCGCGCCTCCGCCTCTTCCGCAGTGGCATGGGCAGTATGGCCCTCCTGCCACAAAAACTCCCTGGAGCGCAGGAAGGGCCTGGTCTCCTTCTCCCAGCGGACCACGGAACACCACTGGTTATAAACCCTGGGAAGATCCCTGTAAGAATGAATGTCATTTTTATAAAAATCACAGAACAGGGTTTCGGAGGTAGGACGGACACAGAGCCTTTCCTGCAGGGGCTGTAGTCCCCCGTGAGTCACCCAGGCCACCTCGGGGGCAAAGCCCTCCACATGGTCCTTTTCCTTCTCCAGCAGGGATTCCGGTATGAACATGGGCAGGTATACATTTTCCACCCCCGTCTCCTTGAACATGGCGTCCATCTGCTTCTGCATCAGCTCCCAGATGGCATATCCGGCGGGCTTAATCACCATGCAGCCCTTCACAGACGTGTAGTCGCACAGCTCCGCCTTTTTCACCACGTCCGTGTACCACTGGGCAAAATCCACCTCCATGGAAGTGATCTCCTGCACCATCTTGTTTGCTGTGTCTTTTCCTTCTTTTCCCATTTCCGTTTACCTCACCTTCTGCCGCACAGGCGGCTTCTTACATACTAAAAAACGCCGGGCTGCGACCCCGCAAAGGGACCGAAAGCTCGGCGGTACCACCCTGATTGATGCCCTGGCATCCATCTCATCTGCCTTTAACGCCGGCCTGCGTCGTATTTCCTGTCCGCACTGCCTTTCCCTTACCGGCAATGCTCACAGCTCATACGAGACTCCGAGGCAGGTTCCAGGCTCTTCCGCATAAAGGCCTCTCAGCCGCATCCACAGCCGTGCTTCGCACCGCCGCGTCCGCCACGCCTTCTCTCTGAAATGCTTTCAAACCTGTACTAACCCTCTTCCCTGTCTTTGACTATGTGCTAATTGTAGTGCGATACAGAATGTTTGTCAAGATATTTTACACCCGCCGCTCAAGGCGTACCATCAACCGTATCCCGGCAGAATAAATACCGCTCACATCAGGCGCCATGCTTGCCGGCGCGGAACCCTTGACGATCCGTCGGTATGCCGATATAATATAAAGAACGGCTTATATGCGCCGGACGCGGCGGCATCGACAGTGCAGAGGTCATTCTGCCGGTCCGTGCGGGGCAGGCCTGGGATCTCCGGGGAAAATATTTGCGAATGGAAAGGACCGGCGAATCATGCACCTGATACTTCACTATATGAAAAAACACTGGAAACGGATCACCGGCGGCGTATCCATAAAGACTCTGGCCGCCCTGGGAGAGCTGATGATTCCCTACATTCTGGAGCATATCATTGACGACGTAGTACCCACCAAAAAAGTCCTCATGGTCTTTGCCTGGGGCCTGGCCATGATCGGCGCAGCCTTTATGGTGCGCAGCCTTAACATTCTTGCAAATCACAAAGCTATTGCCACCGGACGGGACTGCATTCAAAGCCTGCGGCATGATCTGTTTCAGAAGACCGTGAACCTGTCGGGTACTCAGTTTGACCGCTTCGGCCTTCCCTCCCTGACCTCACGCATGACCTCCGATTCCTACAATGTGCAGAATTTCATTGTCTCCATGCAGGCCATGGGGATCCGCGCCCCGGTCATGCTGCTGGGGGGCATTGTTGTCACCATGACCATGGATCCTGCCCTGTCCGGCATCCTCTGTGTGATGGTTCCTGTTCTGGGCACGATTATCTACATCGTGACCCGACACGGCATACCGCTGTACGACAAGGTTCAGCGGGGTGTGGACGGCATCGTCCGGGTCATGCGGGAAAATATTACCGGTATCCGCGTGGTCAAGGCCCTTTCCAAAGAAGAATATGAGAAACGGCGGTTTGACGGTGTGAACCGGGATATGACCGCCGCCGACATTAAGGCCGGTGTCACCATGGCAATGCCCGGCCCCATAATGCAGCTGTTTCTGAATATCGGCCTCACCCTGGTGGTCATCGTAGGCGCCCGGCGGGTGAACGACGGTGTGATCGAGCCCGGCGTGATTCTGGCCTTCCTGACCTACTTTAACATGATCCTGCAGGGTGTCATGGGGCTGAACCGGATCTTTATGATGATGTCCAAGGCTACTGCCTCCGCAGACCGCATCCAGGTCATTCTGGACGCGGAGGATGACCAGCCTGTACTGCCCTTTGGGGAGGAGAACCGGCTGGAGACCGATGCCCACATTCTGTTCGACCATGTGAGCTTTGCCTACCATGATACCGCGGACAGCCAGCCCTCGGAACAGTTTGCAGGCAGTGTGCAGGAGAAATGTCTGACGGACATCAGCTTTGCCGTCAAACACGGTGAATCTCTGGGCATCATCGGAGCCACCGGAAGCGGCAAAACCACAATCCTCAATCTGCTGATGCGCTTTTACGACTGTGGCCAGGGTGGTATTTACATAGACGGCCGTGACGTGCGTACCTACGAAAAGGACGCGCTGCGCAGAAAATTTGGCATAGCTCTCCAGAACGACACGATTTTCAACGACACCCTTCGGGAAAATATCGCTTTCGGGCGGGAGGTCACGGAGGCCCAGACCGCCCATGCAGCGGAAATTGCCAATCTTTCGGACTTTATCGAAGGGCTTGAGGAAAAATATGACTACATGGCAGATATTAAGGGAGCAAATTTAAGCGGCGGCCAGAAGCAGCGGACATTAATTGCCAGAGCCGTGGCAGCCCGCCCGGAAATCCTGATTCTGGATGATTCCTCCAGTGCTTTGGACTACAAAACCGATGCCTCCCTGCGAAGGTCCATACAGCAGGAGCTGGGGGATACCACGCTGATTATGGTGGCACAAAGAGCCAGCTCCATCATGAACCTGACCAATATTCTGGTGTTGGAAGAAGGCCGGATCATCGGTTATGGGAAGCACGAGGAGTTACAGCGGACCTGCCCCGTTTACCGGGACATCTGTACGGCACAAATGAGCTGATTTGGTAATTGCGGAAATCTGCTTACAAATGAGCGTTTTGCAATTGCCCATATGCGATAATACGGAAAGGGAGAACAAACTGCCATGGCAAGAGGCCAGCGTGATACCAAAAAAGAAAAACCAAAAGACGCCAGGGGAACACTATTGCGCATCTGGCGCTATGTCACCCGCTATCGGGCTCTGATGATTATCATTGCCCTCCTGTGTATTGGCAGCAACCTCCTGGCGCTGGTAGGACCGTCCCTGGCAGGGGAAGCCATCGACGAGGCCGCCGCCGGCGCGGGAAAGGTGAATTTTCAAAGAGTCTGGTACTATGCCCGTCTGATGCTGATCTTTTATATCAGCTCCTCCGTCCTGACCCTGCTCATTCATTTCCTGATGATGCAGGTTGGCCGGAACATTGCCCGGCAGATGCGCTCCGATGTGTTTTACAAGCTGATGAAGCTGCCGGTAAATTATTTTGACCGCCACGCCGCAGGGGACATTATCAGCCGGGTATCCTACGACATTGACGTCCTCAGTACCAGTATTTCCACGGATATAGTACAGATTATGACCAGCGTGGTAACCGTGGCGGGTTCCCTGGCCATGATGATCTATATCAGCCCTCTCTTATCCCTGATGGTGCTGATTACCATACCGCTATCCGTTTTCTATACCCGCTATATGGGAAAGAAGACCCGCCCCCTCTTTGCCAGACGCTCCGCCGCCTATGGCAAAATGAACGGCTATGTGGAAGAAATGTTCTCCGGGCAGAAAACCATCCAGGCCTATGCCAGAGAGACCACGGTCCTGGATAAATTTGAAAACATTAATCTTGAGGCCTCGGAGGCCTTTTACTGGGCCAACCATTACAGTATGACCATCGGTCCCACCATGAACTCCATCAATAACCTGGGACTGGCACTCCTGGGAATGTTCGGCTCCGTACTCTACTTAAAGGACATTGTAAGCCTGGCACAGATTTCCTCCTTTGTACTGTACTCCCGGAAATTTTCCGGTCCTATCAACGAGATTGCAAACATTGTCAATGAAATTTATTCCGCCCTGGCCGCGGCAGAACGGGTCTTCCGCCTGCTTGACGAGGCGGAGGAGGCTGCAGACGGGGAGGATGCCCTGCCGTTGACCAATGTGCGGGGGGATGTGGAGATCGAAAAGGTTTCCTTCGGCTACGTGCCGGATAAGATTATTCTGCAGAATTTTAACTTAAAGGCAGAGGCCGGAAAGCTGATTGCAATTGTGGGCCCTACCGGCGCCGGGAAGACCACGGTCATCAATCTGCTGATGCGCTTCTACGATGCCAATACCGGCGAAATACGGGTGGACGGACAGGAAATCCGTTCCCTGACAAGGGGCAGCCTGCGAAGGGCCTACGCTATGGTCCTGCAGGACACCTGGCTTTTTCACGGAACCATATATGACAACATAGCCTATGGCAAAGAAGGCGCCACCAGGGACGAGGTGGTGGCAGCCGCCAAAGCAGCAAAAATACACCACTATATCATGCAGCTGCCGGAAGGCTATGATACCGTAATCAGCGAGGACGGGGGTAATATTTCCAAAGGGCAGAAGCAGATGCTGACCATCGCGCGTTCCATGCTGTATGATGCCAGAATGTTGATTCTCGACGAAGCAACCTCCAATGTGGACACCGGAACGGAACGCCGGATCCAGGCAGCAATGCGGGAATTAATGGCAGGAAAAACCTGCTTTGTCATTGCTCACCGTCTTTCTACCATCCAACATGCGGATCGGATCCTGGTAGTGAATCATGGCAATATTGTGGAGCAGGGCAGCCACCGGGAGCTCATGGACCAGGGCGGGTTCTATAATAAGCTTTACAATTCTCAATTTGAGTAGCTTTATCGCTTTCGGCACCGGCACACATGCAGGCTATCAGACTAACGCCATACCCGTCATACTTGGAAGTGTGCGCCGCCAAACGCACCATGAAATACGGTATGCCGTCATAACAAAGATCCCTGCAGCACATATGTACCGCAGGGATTGTCTTTATAACTCATATTCTCAGCTTTTTAACGGCTTTCTCCGGAATCAGGCAGGAACCATGTTCTCTCAACTGCAAAAGACTGATCTCGTCCGCCGCATACAACGCACCGTACTCCATTGCCTGAATGCAGGCCCTGCTGTAGCGGTCATAAGCGGCATGGCCCCTCAGCAGGTGCAGATAATATAAATCATCCCGCTTATACAGTATACTGTCCACACGCAGATTCGCAGGCAGTATCTTCGCATAGCTTATGACATTGCGGAGGCTGGAAAAGACAAAGATGGCTTCCTCCGGTTTGGGAGGAGCAGGTGCCTGCTTTGCTCCGTTTGCCGCTCCAGGTGCCATTTGTTCGGTGGCTTCCCTGGTCTTCTGCAGAATACGTTTCATTTCCTTCAGACACTCCATCAGCTGACTGTTATCATTCACGTCCGGATCCTTGTCGGAAAATGTCAGGACAAGCCCCTGATCCGCGACCACCATAATCTGCAGGTCAAAGGCAAACTTGGGTGGTGTGTAGCCAACCTCCTCCGTAGCCTGTTCTATGATCTCCTGCACTACCTCTCTGGCCTTCTCACTGCGCATGATAAAGTCCTTGTAATCAATATCATATTCTTCCAGTTCTTCATTAGATAAAAAGCACTTGACTGTTTTTTCATCTACACGCTCTATTTTCATCTCAACACCTCTTTACTCCCGTTCCAGAGCGCATCCCATAAACTCTGACTGCATATACTCTGCCATTGTTACGCCATCTTGAAAAACTTCATATCCTCATTCAGCGTTACGGAAAGATCCTTCAGCTTTGTCGCTTCCTCCGACAGCAAATTAATGGTAGCATTCAGCTCCTGCATGGAAGCCGTGGTCTCTTCGGCCGAAGCCGCATTCTCCTCGGAAATTGCGGACAAATTGGATATAACGTCGATAACCGAAGCTCTGGCACTGTTGCAGGAATCCGCACATACACGAATCTGCTCGGTTCCCTCTCTGGAAACATCGATTCCGGTACTTACCTCCCCGAACTTCTCCTTGGTATCACTCAGCTTCTCCTGCTGCTCCCGCATCAGGACCTCCGCCTCCTTCATCTCCTCCATGGTTCGCTCGGATTCACTGATCAGAGTACCGATAATCTGCTGGATCTCCACCGCGGCGTCATTGGACTGCACTGCAAGCTTCTGAATCTCGGTAGCAACCACCGCGAAGCCTCTTCCTGCTTCTCCGGCCCTTGCCGACTCAATGGAAGCATTCAGGGAAAGCAGATTGGTCTGGGACGCAATAGAAGTAATCAGCTCCGTAGCCATACTGATCTGATTGATCGATTCATTGGTCAGGCGGATCTGATTGCCGATATTCCCGATGGCATTCACCGTCCGGTCGCTGGAAGCGCTCAGGTTCAGCATGGTCTCCGTAGATTGCGTCCCAGCCCTGCCCATTGCCTCGGACGCTTCTGTCAGATCATTTACATTCTCTACAATATCCTCAATTGTCGCTCCCATTGCAACAATCTCATTGGACGCATTCTGAATTTCTTCCGCCTGGGATACCGCCCCCTTGGAGATCTCCTCCACGGCACGGCTCACATCGTCCGTCGTATTACTGCACTGCTTTGCCATTTCCTCCAGTCCGTTCCCCGCCTCAAACAGGGTATTTGCGGATCTCTGCAGATTGCCCACAATCTCGTTCAGCTTATCGTTAAGGCCCTCCACCGCCCTTGCCATGTCGCCGATCTCATCACTGCGGGCCAGTATCTTCTGATCCACTTTGGCGCCCAGGTCACCGGAAGCCAGAACCCCAACCACGTTCTTTGCCTTCACAATGGCGTTTGCCATATGGGTAGCCTCAAGGATTCCCAGTACGCATACGATAATCAGCATTATGACGCTGATGCCGATAAAACTGCCTACCTTGGCGTTGATAAACTCATTTACGTCCGTCAGCGGCATTCCGGCAAACACCGCACCGATTATCTTGCCGGAATCATCCTCCAGAGGAATATAAACGGCCACATATTTCAAACCGTTTATTACTATGTCCGTGGTCTCATACCTCTCGCCCCTCTGTACCGCCGACCAGACTTCGTCGGAAATGTCCGTTCCCAGAATACGCTCACCCGTCTTGCTGTCCCTGAGGGAGGTCAGCCTTCTGGTCTTGCCGTAGCAGATGGTCACGTCCGCATCACTGCCGGCTGTGTATCCGTCAATCTCCTCCATATCGGCAGTGAGATTCTCATCGCCCTTCCAGAGCTCCCCGTTTTCATCCAGATACCACTCCCCATCCACAGTCGCATAAGAATTCTTCAGAGACTGGGCCAGCATGCTTAAGCCCTGCAGCGCCTCTGTATTTAACCCGCTGGTAAGTGAGTATTTGGCATAAAACATAAGCACCACCGAAATAACCAATGCAGGCAGAGCAATCATGGCGATCAACATTACCCGTACACTAACTCTCTTCTTTCCCTCCATTTTCCCCATTACCCTCTCTTTTGTTTTATAGCCGTCTCCCTATGTAAACTGGAATTAGCATATTCATTTTATCACTATCCGATGAATTTTGCAATTATTTTGTTATGAAATATGGGTACAAATCCTGTAAATTCGTTGCCAGATTTATACAAATTGTATAGGCACTCTTCCATATATATACCATTTTTTTATCGCTTTCTACAGCGAAAAAAAGGAAATGCCACCGTGCCCCACAAAGGGGCTGCACGGAATACTTCAGATTGCTCCTCCTTTTATTATAACACATTGAATCCGTACACCTCAATCTGGCTCAGGGCGGGAAAGGGTGACGGATCGTCCGCTTTTACCAGACTGCCCAGCTCGATCCAGGTAATCTCCTTCTCGGGAAAGTCAAGCACATGTCCCCGGGAGGACTTTTCCAGGGAGAAGTCCAGGCTGCTGCCGTCAGAAAAGCTTAATGTCACCTGTGTCCACCAGTTGTCGTGAGGAAAATCCGACCGGGTGTAAAGCACTGCCCTGCCCGTTCTGATCCTGCGGCCGAAATCCACCTTCATCACGGCGTCGTCCTGCCGGTTAATGCCCCAGGACTGATAGGGCCACTGCCCGTGGGACAGATTGGCCCGCACGCCGTCAATGGCATTCTTCGCGGCAAATACAGACTCCCCCCGGGTCTCCACGTTTGCAGTGGCATGAGGATAACAGGGCACGTCACAATGCTGGTCCGCCGGATTCAAGGCCAGATTCCGATACGCCGCAATCTCATCCTGCCTTGCCGCCTCCACGTACAGGTAATGCCTGTCTCCGCTGAATACCTTGGGCGAACAGCTGATCCTCTTTTCTCCGAAGGGAATGGAGTAGGATACGGTCTTTTCGGTAATATATACGAATGCCGCGCCCAGCGCATCATCCACCTGCCAGTTCAGATAGCAGTTCTTTTCGGAAGCGGTCAGCTCGATCCGGTCTCCCTCCTGATAACTGTGCATACATACCAAATCCACAAAATCCTCTCCGCTGGCCACACAGATGGTATTGTCAAATCGATCAATTACTTTTAAAGATATTCTCATGGTTTATTCTTTCTCCCCCTTTACCTGTACTCAAAATCGGAATATAATCGCCGTCAGCAGGGGCTTTAAAAAGACGGAAAACGTCTCCCCTGCGGCCTGTTACTGCTGAAATCAACCAAACCTGCAGAAAATCCAGCCCCCGGGGGCGGCAACAGCCTGCCTCGCCCCCTGCTGCATGGCCATAATTTCCATGGTTTCCTCCTTCTTTACCGGAGGAATCCGATCCGTGAAAAACTGTAGCAGCGCCTTCATAAAGGGCATATAATACTCTCCCACCGCCAGCTCCCTGATTCCTGAGGAATGATTTCCTGCAAAAAGATGAAAGGGCAGGCCAGCAGATACTGTACATACTCCCAGGCGGTATCCCGATAGCTCTCCTGTTTGGCGGAGGCATACAGAGCTGCTGCCGCCAGCACGATCACCGCGGCATATTGGGATCCGGAAGACTGGTAAGTGTGCTCCCATATAATGGGCAGCTCCATTCCCTTTTCCAGATACCGTTCCATTCCAAATCGAAAGTCCTCTGCCGCTGCCTCACGGCAGCGGAAAGCCAGCTCCGGATCCTCCGCCTCCAGAGCCAAAGCCGCCCGGGAACAGATGGCGCTGCACATAAGATTTTCGAAGGCATGATTATGTACTCTGGCTTCAATATCATCCCCGTCTCCCAGGATGCCATTGGTCCACCGCACCAGGCCGGCACTGGTTCCCCGATAGCCGTCCCCAAACCTGGTCCGCAGCACAAACTCCAGGCCCCAGGCCGCTTCCTCCATCAAACGCTTATAAAAGACAATATCCTTCTCCTTCACCGTATCCGCCAGCCGATACAGGGCATCCACTGTCTCCGCCGTGTGGATCACCTGCTGGGACAGATCCCCCGCATCATGCCAGCCGCCGCAGAAAGACAGCTGCCTGCCCTTATGCTTCGCCATCATATCCATATGGCAAAGTCCATGCCTTCCCGGAACCGGATAGCCGCAGCGCTCACAAAACAGGAAATTCAGCACCTTCCATGCCGCCTCGTCACAAATAGCGTCGGTGATCAGAAACATCTCCGTGCGGTAATCCCCCATATGGATATGGTATCTGCCATCCTGCTCCACAGGGGTAAAATCCAGAACGCCGAAGGTTTCTCCCCCGAAGGTAACCCGCCTTACCTGATCGCTGTATACACAGGCTCCGTTGTCATCGGAGACGATGTAAAACATATCCTCCTGCCGGCCGGTGACGGCTGTCTTTCTTCCCTTACAGAAATATCCTGTGGAAGGTCCTTCTTCCGCTCCTGCTCCAGACTGTTTCCCCATATATCAGAAAGCGGCTGATGGATCAAACCGCTTCTGGCCAATTCTTCTCTTAAATTTCCGCTCATTTTAATCCTCTCTGCCGCTTTAGCGGTTCAAGTACGCGATTTCTTCCTATTAAGATATGTCAAAGAGTAACCTTCCCGGTAACCGCCCACTCGCAGCTGCGCAGCAACACTGTCTTAAACTGAGGCGGCTCCATGGATACGGTGGTGTTTTCCAATAGGCCGTGCCCCGTATAAAAGGGCCATACATGACCCAGGAGGAAATCCACTGTCCTGCCCTTTCCGTAATTTCCCACCGTCAGAACCGGTTCGTTTCTGCCTGTGCCGTGAAGCCCCCAGCGGGATACCAGCTCAGGATCCGAATAAGCGGTCATCAAAACCTTCACAGGGACATTCCATGGATTTTCCAGAAGACAGAAAAGCTCATCCGACGTCCGGAAACCGGTAATACCCTCCGTAATGGGATGCTTCTCTTCCGTCACGGATACATCACATTCATTAAAATCCCCATGAGTGGCAGTCTCCCTCCAGAGCAGGCCTATCATTTTTTCGATTTCGGGATGATTTCGGAAGCAGGGATGCAGGCCGTGTGAAAAAAATACGGCCTTCCCGCCTGCAACGGCCTCCGCCAGATTTTTTTCCATCTCAGGCTCTTGCCAATGCTCATCCGAACAAAGGAAGTAGAACAGATCCGTACTCTGTACCTTATCCCTGTCCAACATATATTCCTCAATGGAGCAGCTTGCCCGGGGGTGTTCTCCCGCTATGGACACGCGGAATTTACCGGTGTCCTCCAGCCATCTTTTCACAATATCAGCAATCCTTTTTACATCATGTCCCATGGGGCTCACCAGCAGCACCACACTGTATGTATCCGTCATATCCCTTACCTGACCTTTCCGCATCTCCAGGATTCCGCTTTGCATCGTTACGCTTCCCCACATGCCGCCAGATATTCCTTCATCTGCTTTGCAAACTCAGCGAACTTCTCGGCAAATACAGGTGATACGCTGTTCCAAATATCATTCTTGTGAAAGCCTTTTCACGACCATCATCGTAGCATAAATACCAACCTGTGTCAATTAGTTTTCCATGTTGCAAACCGCCCAATTTGTCCACTTCATATTTGCTATTTTTTATAAAATCTGATTATTCTTTTCTACAATATCATTCTTTATTTTATTATTTTTTCAGGAATGAAATGTAAACGTTTTCACATTCTATTGTGTTATCTTCTCCATTCCTGTATAATAACCTTATTCGAGGCCGGATACGCACTGCAGTCATTTGTATCCTGGCTTTGCAGAGAAAGGCAGATAAATAATTTTGAGCAGCGGCAATACAAACAAAAAGGACAATCTGACCATTACACAAATTGCACAGGAATGCGGTGTATCTGTTGCCACCGTTTCCCGTGTTTTGAACGGAAACCTGGCCGTGTCCCCGGAGAAGAGAAAGCGGATAGAGCAGGTCATTGCCAAGTACCATTTTACCCCTAATTCCTTGGCAAGAGGATTAGTACGGAAGGAAACCAAAACTCTGGGTGTAATTATTCCGGATATATCCAACCCCTATTTCTCTACTATGTTTCTGGAAACAGAACGGTATGCCCTGGAAGCCGGTTATACTCTTTTATTATGCAATACTCTCTATGGCGGCTCGTCCCATGGTATTGCCAATACCGTGAAGGAATCCCGTTTCTTCCAGATGATGCTTGACAGGCAGGTGGACGGTGTCCTGATCTTCGGCGGACAGGTGGACATGACTACGGTCGATGATGAATACCGCCTTGCATTGGAGGAGCTCCATCAGCGTCTTCCGGTGGTAGTGATCGGTAAGGCTATTCCGGGCATTAATTGTACCTTTCTCCAGAGTGACACCGGCATGGGCGTGACAATGGCGGTTAATTATCTGTATGGGCTTGGACATCGCCGGATTGCCTTCGTCGGCGGACAAAGCGGTGTCACCATTACAGACATCCGCCTGCAGGCATATAAGGATGCTCTGAAAGCACTTCATATGCCTGTCACGGAAGATTTGACAGCTCTCACCGATTATTATCCCAAGGACGGCTACGATGCCATTACCCGCCTGGTAGGTAATCACGTCGATTTTACCGCTGCGGTAACCATTAACGACAATGTTGCTCTGGGTGCTCAACGAGCCCTGGCGGATTACGGTCTTTCCGTTCCGAATGATGTGGCTGTCATCAGCTGTGAGCAGTTCCCTGGCGCCGAATACCGTGTTCCCAGGCTCACCGCTGTAGACATGCACCATGAACTGCTGGCCAGGACGGCCATCACCACTCTGATAAATATTATCCGGGATATTCCTGCCCCTGTACTGACCCGGATTCAGCCGGACCTGATCATCAGAGAAAGCTGCGGTACCGCTTTAGGCATCAGACTGCAGAATCGGACAGAGGAGTCTCCGCACAACGCCTGATGAATATAACAAATTTTAAAGCAGAAAGGAAAAATCTAAAATGAACAGGACAGAATTTACAGAAACTCTGGAGCAGCTGTACCACGACCTGGAGGATAAGGGAGGTATTTTTCAGGCCACATTTCCAACGGAAGGGAAAGACATGGAGGAGCTGAAAAAATATGCCGCCGTTTCTCTGCTTGCCGTGGACAGATATTATTCCAATTTAACCAGGCTGATGAGCCAGCGAAAGGAATTATAAAGTCATTTCCGCCCACTAAAAAGGCTGCCGGTCTGCAGCAGCCTTTTTGGAAATTTATTTAATTATCAATACCGTAGACGTCTCATTGATATGCCCCAGGTATGCTTCCCCGCCGGTGGAGAATCCAATGCTGGAGTATTTTCCCCAAAGCGCACAATAATCCGCTGTCAGCTTCTTATTCAGCATCTCAAAGGTGCGGTACAGGCAATTGAAATTGATCACTCCCGCAGGCTCATATGTAATGACTTGATCCAGTGCCTGCCTGGTATCCGCCACAATATCCCCGATTTTCAGCACGTTGATCTCTGCTCCTTCCGGCAGCCCGCAGTGCAGGGTGATACCGCCATCCTGGATCTGGTTAAAGGTGCGCACGAAGATCTCGCCGTCTGCCACAATCCCCAGAGGATTGGAAACAAAGTAATTCTGAATTTCTTCCACCGGAACCCCCAAGACCTCCGCATATACCTCTCCGCAGGGTCTGCCGTCAAACTCGTAGACAATCCGGTTGTGCAGATCGGATTTTGTCACTGCCAGCTTTCTCTCCGACATCACGCAGGCACTCTGGGTCTTAACCACATCGTAGCCGCGAACCGTCTTCAATACTGCGAGCACCGCCGCATTGACATAGCTCTTATCGCCCGCATATACTTTGGAAATATTGTTCTCCGCCGCAGAGGAGGATCCGCCCACAAAAAGAATATCCGTAGCGGTGCCCAGCCGGTCCATAAAGACCTCTTCCGCCTTGGCGCCGGATTCAAACAATACAATACCCGCATACTTGTCAAAATTTTCAAAAATCTCATCGCTGCCGCCGAAATGTGCTTCCATATTTTTCACGGCATCCTGGAGATTCACTTCCTTATCAATATTTTCCACTACCTGAATACAGGAATCCGCGACACTGTCCTGGTCCATCGCCATGATGCTGACGGAATGATCCGTATAATCAGAATTGCAGTATTCACTATGGGAAGTAGATCCCATGATCCGGCTGTCCGGAAAAGCCGCCGCCAGCTCTGCTGCCGGGTTCGTATCGTCATAGCAGCTGGATGCAAAGAACAAAAGGAATTTGACCTCAAATCCCTTCAGTGCCTCCTTTGCCTTTCCTGCCATATCCTTACTGTCCGTCCCTTTAATAGAAATCGTTTTAATCGCCACTGTTATCCCACCTTTACTTCATATTTTTACAGCTTAAACAAACACACCGAATTCCATACCGATCTGACGCAGCTTCTGCATCACGGCAACATCGTCCGGAGACGTGGGCGTGTACTTATCAATTGCAATTCCCTTTAAAATAATCTTTGTCTTGACACTGCTTGCAATAACCGCATTCCCTTTTGATTTCTCCGTAACTATCTTTTGAATCATGTTGTAGACCTGTCCAGCCAATCCGCTTCACCCCTTTTTATGATTATTTATTCAGTGTGGGAAATGCCTGGCAGCTTTTTCCTCCACCAAACAAAGTTATTATAGCATATGCTTTTTCCCACTGTCAATTTAACTCTTGTTCTGCATAACCAATATGACTGAATACCCATAATATTATACATAATACTGGGCCTGTGCGTTCCACAATGCGGCATAAACCCCCTGTTCCTCCCGCAGCAGGGCATCATGGGAGCCCTGCTGCACAATACGGCCTTCCGAGAATACAAGAATTTTGTCGCAGAAACGACAGGATGACAGGCGGTGGCTGATGTAAACCGCCGTGCGTCCGCCCACAATACTGTGAAAGCGGGCATAAACCTCTGCCTCCGCAAGGGGATCCAGGGCAGCGGTGGGCTCGTCTAAGAGAATGAAGGGGGCATCCTTGTACAGGGCCCGGGCAATGGCGATTTTCTGCGCCTCCCCGCCGGAAATATCCACACCGTTATCACTTCGCTTCTTGGTAAGATACGTGTCCAGCCCGTCCTTCATTTCCTCCAGGCGCTCTCCAAATCCCGCTTTCAACAGGCAGTCCCTGACCTTTTCCGAATCATACTGCCCCGATGCCGCCACATTCTGGGCAAGGGTGTACGGAAACAGCTTAAAGTCCTGAAATACCACTGCAAAGATGGCCATATACTGCTGATAGTTATACTTGCGGATGTCAATGCCGTTTAACAGTATCAGCCCTGCCGTGGGATCGTACAGCCTGCAGAGCAGCTTGATAAAGGTGGTTTTCCCCGAGCCGTTGCAGCCCACCACTGCAAGGTGCTCACCCACCCGGAATTTCATGGTCACATTCCGCAGGGCCCAGGTTTCCGATCCCGGATACCGGAAGGAAACATTGCGGAATTCCACCTCGTAATCTCCGTCCGTCCGCTTTTCCGTAGTCAGGGAGCCCTGATACATATCATTGGGCAGATCAAGGTACTCAAAGGTCTGCCGCAGGAACGGAGCATTATTGCGTACATCCCCCCAGACCTTTAAGAATTGGCCCATACTGCCTGCAATATTGGACAAAGCACCCACATACTGCGTAATCTCCCCGACACCAAATGCCCCTGCCCATGCCTTCAGGCAGACATAAAGGTAGACAAGCAGCGTGAAAATATGAGAAACCGTATTTGATGCCAGATTCAAAAGGCCCACCTTGCCCCGGGCCAGATTGGCAAAATAGCCCTGGGAGGAAAACAGGCCCTTCCTGTCAAACCCATACTTCATGCACATTTTATCAATCCGGTAAATGCGCATATCCCCGGCCGCCGCCCTGTCATGCCCCTTAAAGCAGAACCAGCTGAACAGGTTATTTTCCAGACTATGCTTTGCATTATTCATGGCATAATACTTTCCACCCTGGTTTGCCAGCAGGGAAGAAATACACGGAATTCCTGCCATACCTGCAATCAACAGCACCAGAAACACCGGATTGTCAAGGACGGTCCAGTTTCCCGCACTTTCCGGGACACGGTTGGTAAAGAACGAAATTACCAGTGCGATGCCTCCTAAGATAGAAAAAACAGGCGCAATCAGATCCTGCAGGCTCCACAAAAGCCGTGGAAGCCCCCAGCCGCTGTTTCTCCGGCTTCCTTCAATGTCATGGAGCAGCCTGCGAGTCTCCGGATGGTCAAACCGCACAAAGTCCATCTGCAGATTCTTATCCACAAACAGGTACTCCTCGGCAAACCACGTCCTCCTGCTTTCCCCATCGGCCCATCGCCCAAGAATCCCTCCCACGAGGGAAATTCCCGCTGCACTGGCAAGGGAAAGCAGCACAAGACTTTTAAGCACCTCGGGGCTGCGCCCGCCTGCCAGCTCACCGATGATCCGCGCCGAAAACCAGATCCCCACATAAGGCGTCAGCGCCTTCCAAATGATATTTGCGATCATAGAGATAATAACACCGGGATAAATCCGGCAGAGCAGCCGGAATGCCCTGATTGTAATGGCAGCGCTTTCCCTGGCGCTCATCTGCCGGCTGTTTTCCTTATTTTTCATCCGTACACCTCCTCGGCCTGATAATCCTCTCGATAATAGCGGCTCTGCACACCATACAAATAGGCGTACCTGCCCCCTTTTCCCAGAAGCTCCTCATGAGTCCCTTCCTCCGCAATCCCTGCATTTTCAATCAGAATAATACGGTCGCAGAAACGTGTGGAAGCAAGACGATGGGAGATATATACTGCGCTTTTACCCGCTGCCATCCTGTCATACTGCTGATACATTTCGGATTCCGCAACAGGATCCAGGGCCGAGGTCGGCTCATCCAGCAGAAGGACGGGAGCCTCTCTGTATAATGCCCTTGCCAGAGTCAGGCGCTGGTATTGTCCCCCCGAAAGCTCCGCCGCATTATCGTATACCTGCCTGTTCAGCGGGGTATTCATTCCCAGGGGCAGGGAATCTGCCTTCTCCGAAAGACCGGCACGCTCCACGCATTGCCGCACCCTGGCGGCATCCATCTCCTCCTCCGATGCCGCCACATTCAGCGCCAGACTGCCGGGAATCAAAAGCGCCTCCTGAAACACGGCGGCAAACCGCGTATAATACTCCCGCCGGTTCAGGGTACGAATGTCCGTCCCGTTCCAGGTAATACGCCCTTCCGTGGGATCCAGCAGGCCGCAGATCAGCTTTACAAGCGTTGTTTTCCCTGCTCCGTTCAGCCCCACCACCGCAAGGCGCTCCCCCGGGCGCAGAGTCAGGTTAATATGCTTCAATGTATTTTCCTCTGCCCCCGGATAACGGAATGACACATCCTCCAGCCTGATTTCGCCCGGAGTGTCCCTCTCTCCCGGAACAGGAGCACCCTCTTCAAATTGATACGGCTCCGGATATTTTAAACACTCCAGGACATAGGAAAGGCTTAAAGATTGAGTATGAAGATTCACGAAATCGGAAAGAATGCCCCACACCCAGCCCGCAAAACCGCCCACCGTGGAAAAGTACAACAGAAACTCCGAGGCTGTCAGCCCCCCGTCCAATACCATCCGGATCAGATACAAATACGCGATACCATTGCGCAGAAACGTCAACACAAGATCCGCAATATTGCTCCACAGATATACCCCCGCTTCCCTGCGGCGAAATGCCTGCAGCAGGCGCATCCCGCTCTGGTACATCTCATTCATCCAGGCACGCATCCCGAAAATCCGGATGTCCTTGGCCGCCTCAATCTTTCCCGCTTCGTCCGTAACACAGGTAATTCCCCGTTCTATCTCCCGCTCCTCCTCGCGATGCCTCCATCCCCAGCCGCTGATATACTTATTGAGATAATATCCCGGTATTGTGGTCGCCAGCAGAACCACCAGCAGCACCGGCTCCACATGAGTCAGCAGCAGAAGATAAATGATAAAGCCCGCAAAATTGCGAAGCAGGCCGAAAAGGGTATTCCATACGGCTTCCGTAGCAGAGGAATTGTTCCTCGTGCAAAAATTTGCCTTATCCTCCAGAAAGCCGAATTTCTCATCACTCAGATTACAGTAGGAGGTTGTAGCCGCTTTATCATTTAGCAGCGCCGCCACAATGCCGCGCAGGGTAACACGGCGGTAGCGGTCTACTCCGCTGATATAATTACTGATCCCGCCGGTCACAATCAGTGCACCGATAAAAACTCCGATTGTGCCGGCCAGGCGGCCTGCCGGCACATTTTGTTCCACCGCCTGCAGAACCATGGGCGCTAAAAACAGGTTTGCAAGGCTCTGCATTACGGTAAGGGCAGTAACTGCCAGACCACTGACCAGAATCAGCGGCTCATACTTTGCCGCCAGCTTTATCATATAGCAGACGCAGGAATACATGCCATATGCCGGCTTTGTTTCCTTTTCCCCCTGGTTTTCATTCTGTTTATTTTTAGTAATTTGGTTGCGCTTTTTCAATTCCCTGGACATGATACAGCCTCCTCTTGAAACCGGTAAAATTACCCGCATGGTTCTCTTTACATACGATCAGGGAATAATGCCTGCCGGCTATATTCACAGGAATCCCCCGGCACCCCTGACTGCGAATCGGTATGATATTTCTGACAGAGCATATGGTAACATAAAATCCCTCCTGCCATACAATTCATGGGACGAATCGTATGACAGGAGGGACGAATTGCAGGCCTGCCCTCACAGGCTCTGTTCCTCCAATGGCAGAAGGATCTCCGTGGTAAAGGCGCCGTCCTCGCTGTTCCGGGAAAGATACCCGCCATGGCGCTCTACAATCGTATCAATGCGGACAAGGCCAAAGCCGTGGCCCTCTCCCTTTTCCGTGGCAAAGCGGCCGCCTGTTTTCGGCAGCTTCTTTCCTGCGCACAAATTGGTAACCGACAGATACAGCCTGGTTTCCTTCCTATCCATATACACCCGTATCATCCGTTCCTCCTCCGGCAGGGACAGGCTGGCCTCAATGGCGTTATCCAGCAGATTCCCCAAAATGACGCACAAATCCAGCTCGGGAAAGGCAAGTTTTACCGGAATCTGCACCGACGTTTTGACGGGAATATGCTTTTCCGCCGCCAGTGCAAGCTTGCTGCCCAGTATGGCATCCGCCATGGGGTTTCCTGTCTTTACAGGCATGTCCACCGTATTCAGGTCCGACTCCAGCATATCCAGATACCGCAGAAGCTCCTCCATGTTGCCCGACCGGGCCAGCATCTTCATGGTGCCGATATGGTTACGGTAATCATGCCGCCAGCCCCGCATCTTCCGGTACATGGTATCCACCTCCCTGTAGTGGGTATCCACCAGCTCCCGCTGATAATCCGACAACCGTTTATCAATATAGCGCGATATAAACCCCATAGCAGCCTCCTTCGCAATATGCACCGCCTCACAGGGAATATTTCCCGGTAATCCGACTCCATAATGTCAGCGGTAAATCCCAAAGTCAATTCTCCGCGGCAGAGCTGGTGCTTTACAGTCTGTCAATAATGGCACGGTTCAGAGTATCGTACGCTCCCCGGGGAAGGGGCAGCACCGTTCCGTCAGGAAACACGATCTCATTCCTGGTAATCCGGTACAGCTTAGTCAGATTTACTATATAGGAACGCCCCACCCGCAGGAAACGTTCATCCAGCTCGTCTTCAAAATCTCCCAGCTTATGGCGGACAACAAAATCTCCCCTGTTCTCTGCATGAATGGTCACATAATTGCGGGCCGCCTCCAGAAACAGCACGCTGCCCATGGGAATACGGATAATTTCATTGGCTGTCCTGACATTCAGAAGTCTCTCCTCCCGGCATAGCCGTTCCACGGCACGGTCCATCACCTGCATGAACCGGTCCGGATCCACGGGCTTCATCAGGTAATGCAGCGCCGATACGTCATAGCCTTCCGCAATATAATCGGAATAGCCCGTAATAAACACGATAACCACCGTGCTGTTCTTCTCCCGAAGCCTTTTTGCCATGGTCACTCCGTCCATGCCGGACATTTCTATGTCCACAAGAAGAATATCCCAGGCAGGGTTTTCATCATATTGAAACAGAAAGGCCTCCGCAGAAGGGTAGGCATCAATCTGCAGGGAAAGGCCCCGCGCATCCGCCCATTGCTGTAATACGGAGCTGATATACTTTATGTCGGTGGGATTGTCGTCCGTGATGGCAACTCGGTATGGCATGGCTCTCATATTCCCCTCCAATCATCCAAAAGTAATATAGCACAAATCTTGAGTTTCCGCAAACTGCACTGAAAAAATGAATATGCCTATTAAAAGTACCA